>Ga0187219_1000676_pt1 | contig 16389 bp, 15 predicted proteins | sample 13SPOviralmetaG_FD_130162 | JGI IMG/M metagenome (GOLD analysis project Ga0187219, IMG submission 130162) | Marine viral communities from the oligotrophic San Pedro Time Series (SPOT) site, San Pedro Channel, CA, USA - 13 SPOT_SRF_2010-07-21... | ecosystem: Environmental > Aquatic > Marine >... | reverse complement strand
CACGCTTAGTACATGCTTCAATGTAACGTGGTAAATCTTTTGCCATTGTTGGTTCGCCTGAACCTTCTAAGTTAATTACAGGTTTACCTGGCAACTGATCCAATATGTCTTCAAACATATCAAACGGCATCTTGCGTGTCCAGTCTTTGCCGCGTCCAGTAGTCTGTGGACACATTTGACACTTATAGTTACATCCGCCGAATACTTCTACTACAGCTCTTTCTAAATTAGGTACTAACATTTATAAACTCGATATCATTGTCACTATGTTTACTCTTTAATGGCATTAGTATTAATGCTCGCATAACAGATTCTACACACGGATTTTTAATAGTAAGATTAATAATAGTAGTACCGCCCGTATTTGTTTTGAAATTTTGTACATAATCTTTTAAATTAATATTACTGTTAATAAATAAATTTTTATTATAAAATTGTTTAAGTTGTTTAAAATATGTTTCAACCATTGAATCAATACTGCTATCAGTCTCAAAATGAACATGCGGTATATATGTATCATGTTCTTTAGTTGTTACCAAAACAGCACTGCTATTATTAAAGTAATCAGAGATATCTTTTAAACAATGAAATATTTTCTTCCATTTTATAGAATTACTACTATTGTTAAAACAAATAACTTCAATATGAGATTCTTTTGAAAAGGTTTTTATTACATACTGCCGAGTGCCTCCAGGATGCACTTTCCAAAATTGTTCTCTTTTATTCCAATGTATCATTATAGGATTTTCAAAAGAAAAATTATTTGTTATAAAGTCGTTAGTTAACCATACTGATTTGGCAAATGTTTCAACATCCATTTGCCAATTATAATAATCATCGTCATTGGTTGTCATTATTCCTTCGTGAAAAGGATTAGGGCGCCATTCTACTCCGATAAAGAATCTATTCATACTATCTAGAATTTTTTCCCTAGAGGAATGGGTTTCATCAATATGATTAACTTTAAACATAGTTGTACCTATTGTTTCATAGTCTTTCATATTAGACCAGAATGAAATATCAACTGGTTTCCAATTATCCATTTATTATGTCCCAAATAGTTTGAGCAACCGTTTCATGTACTACTGGTCCTGGATGCATTCCATCTCTACCTTTCTTGTCGCCCATTGGCCATTCAAAATGATTAGTTATGTACGGTTTAATAAATTTGTCTGTTTCGCCGTCCCACGAACTCCAATACAACTTTATTCCTCGTTGTTTTGCTACAAGCTCTGCCCAGTCAATATAATCAACTGTATATGCCCGAGCCAAGTCTCCTACCCAAACTTCTACTTGTTTACGCTGCTTAGATGCTTTCCAGTGTGTTTTGTCTAATGCGTTTGGAATAACATCTGAAAATACCCACCTATCTTCAAGTACTTCAGGAGTAAACATTCTATCAATTTGTGGTAAACTTATAAATGCATGTGACATAGGATGTAATTGTGCCATTGTAACAAAAGACTTTATTATATCAAGACTTGCACCCCCAGGAATTCCTAAGTTTGGTAATACTGCGTTACCTCCATACATGTTTTCAATAATTTGCGGAAACGGTGTCTTTACACCTATACCAAATGTAAAACTACATCCAAAAAACGCAGGAACTTTTTGAAATTTCCAATTTCTTCCTCTAAAGCAATGCTTATTAACTTCGTACTGCCACGGATCACTCGAATAGTCATCGGCTTCATCAAAATTATTGTAAACAAAAGGTTTGTGATTTTTACCTGCTTTAATACTAACGTTCTTAATGTACGAATTATAATAACCAATGTCGGTTAATTTCATTTCTGATGATTTTATTGTACTAAGAGTCCAATGCTCCCACATCAATTTTCCCCCTCGTCAAATAGTTCTGCAATAAACGGAAATGTTTCTTTTGAATTTTGATTTCTTAATTTATCAAGTCCACTACTCCATCTTCGCATTTCAGGTAATTCGTGTGTTGCATCATTAGCATTCATATACTCAACGAGATTAATCAACGGTTGTGGATTAACATTATATTTTTTTTCAACATATTTTCCATATAGTGTTAATTTTTTAGTTACCTTTTCTTTCATTTCAGCTGTTAAAATTTGAGAACTGTAATAAGAAGGAAAAGTTAACGGATTAAGATGAAAATATTCGTCAAAATGATGTTGATTGTTCCTTGCATCCATATCAAGCAATCCTAATCTTATACACTCTTGATGAAAGTCTGGCAGATACCATATGTTCCAAAAACTAATTGTAGGATGAATACCCCACCATATATTACCTTGTTTAAATAATCCAGCTGCTTCAAGAGTACGATAATTTTCAACAACTTTATCCCAGTTGCCACCGTTACGTAGATAGTTATATCTTTCGCCGCAATCATCTAAACTTGCAATTAATTGTATATTTTTAAAATTCTTCCACATTTCAACTACATCATATTTTTTATATTTTAATTGATTAAAATTAGTACTATATCGTATTGTGATATTTGTTCTACCCTTTTCAATTAATTTTTCTAACACTCTATAGTGTTCGTCTGTAATAAGAGGTTCTCCGCCTGCGAAATGTATGTACTCAACTTTATCAAATAATTCTTCAAAATCTTTTTCAAATGCATCAACTGATCGCCAAATCTTTTTAATTTTTTCAGGTTGTTTGTCTTTGTCTGTAATGTCCCATAATTTAATAAAGTCGCCGTGCCATTGCGAGCTAAACTCTATTCCGCAAGATCTACAACTTTGATTACATATATTACTAAAACGGAAATCCCAATGTACTAAATTTAAATCATTAACTGTTCCGTCGTCCCTAGTTGATTCAACAGTATCCCAATGGTTATCAGCATATGATGAATTCATATGTGTACGTAAACTTGTAAAGCCGTCATCTTCTTTTTCGTAACAGCGATGGCAATAATTTGAACAATCTTTACCTTCTAGCATATTGTTACGCAATTGCCGCATATCTTCGCTGTTCCAAACTTGTTTTATTGTTTGCTCGTTCATATTACCAATTGTTTCAGTAATAGGAGATAAACAGCAAGGATTTACATCTTTGTTGGGCATAAAATGCATGTGCGTCCACGGAGACATACAAAATTGTTTTGTTTTTAAAAGTTCATCTTTATTCTTCATATGTTGCTAGAGCCTCGTCAATGTTTTTAGGATCTGGTTTTAGTATCCAGCCTTCTTTTTCTGCAAGTTCCATAATGCTTGCATCGGTATCTGGAATACTTTCAACCCAATCTGTTAGTATTTTAGGAAATACACTTAAACTTTTGTTTCTGCGTATATCATACTGTTGATAAAATGTTTTAAAATCACGCCATAATGTAGTAGGGTTACTTGTACGTCTATGCGGTGAATCAACTGTAACAAGATAATCGATCAATCTTTCAATACTTGCACATTCGTGTTCATGCCACAGTTCATTATTTTTATTTTCTTGATACCAGCTATTTAATTTATTGTAACAATAGTCTTTAATGTGTGTTGGTAACGCAAGCGGCGATTGAAAACTTGGGAATCGGAGTAAGTTTAAACTAATTGCCAATACTTTATCTTTATTTTGAGATTTAAGTTCATAAACCTCATCTAAAAATTCTGTAATACTAAACAAGCATAAACTATTAATAGTCATCATAATGTTTATTTGTGCAGATGTCTCAGTTAATAGCCTAGATACATTTTGTTTCCATTGAGTGTAGTCTAAACCATCACGAATATATTCTGCTTGATCGCCAACTGCTTCACAACTTGTGTATATATGAAAATCATTAATCTTATTTGCTTTTTCAATTAATCTGTCAATCAAACTATCTTTAGCAATAAGATTAGAGTTTATTGCAAATCTCATATCACTGTTTTGTTGCTCAAACCAATCAAACAGTTTCCATGTGTTTCCGCTCATTAAAGGCTCGCCGCCAGTAACACGTAATTCTTCTAAACTATCTGATAGACCGCTATCCCACCATTTCCAAAATGCTTGTATATAAGGATTGTCTTCATCACTTTTATACGGCTGTGCCCAGTCACCATTGTGATGGAATGCGCCGGCGCCGTCGCTTACTAAGTTTTGGTATGATCCATTTTTATTAATATCTTTAGCCCATGTAGTTGAAAAACTGGCATTACAATAACTACATGCTAAGTTACAGGTTCTGTCAAACGCAATTTCAAAAGTTTTAAGATCTATACTTTTGTTAAAGTCAGTATCAAATGCAGTTTGTAAATCTTTATTACTGTAAATATTACTTTTAAATACTCTATCACTAACAGCATCTTTACCCATGTCTTCTACTTTCCAGCAGTATTCACATTCTCTCGGGCGCTCACCACATTGCATTTGTCGACGCATTTCTTTTTTATGCTTAGTATTATGAATAGCTGATGGATCTGCTTCTATTTCTTCTAACGGAATTTGATGCGCTGGTGGATGATGACAACTGGTTGTTGTTCCGCTGCCTAACCAGGTAGTAGCGTTATACCATTTTGCTCCGCAAAAACTTTTACTTTTACTATCTAATATTTCTTCTTTATATTTTATATAATCGTTACTCATAATTTATTGTGCCTGCCTTTCATTAAGGAGTTCTGTATATCTGTCAGCAATAGAAATGTGTCCTAGTTCGTTAGGATGACTATAATTGCATTGATATTTATTAGGTGATTTAGCATCTTTTCCAGCTAGATGCTGTGTAATACTATGTACTGAATCTTGTATCCTATTAGATATTAAATTTGATAATTTAGATTTTAATACAAGTTCGTGTAATTCTGTTGTATATATCGAATACCCTTGTACAAACTCTATATTTTTATAATTTAATAATCCAGTTAAAGATTGCATATAATCAAAAGTACGTTGTAAATCATAATTAGGATCAAACATATTTTTTGAATATATTTTATGAAACTTTTTATGCCAAGGAATTTGCATATAATGTCCCCAAAGAGGAGAGTAGTTTAAATACATTTTATCAGTTGCCTTATAAAATTCTCTTCTTTCAGGAGCAGTCCAAAAAATCATAACAAAGCAGTCATTTACAGTTACAGGATATTTTCCTTGTAAAAATTTGTTTACTCTTCTAAAAATAGTATCATTACTTGAACCCGGAATACTTAAATTTAAAATTTTCATATTATTTCTTTCAGCTAATATTCCTGAAAAACTATACCTAATATGATAGGGCCAATTTTCTATTTTGTTTGGATCATAAACTACGCTCTTAAATTCTTGTTGTTTTTCGGGTACGTCTTTAAGTTCGGCGCCCCAAACATTACTATCTCCGAAAACTACTAATATTTTTTTATCTAGCATTTTTAATCCATTGTTTAACTTCGTCAGCATTTGTTACTACTGACTCTTTTGAAGGATACTGTTTTTCAAAATTAATAGTAACATCTTTATGCTTTCCGGTTATTTGATAATGCATCATTGAAGGTGTAGTTTTGTCATTATACGTTAAAACCTTACAACCTTTTACATAAGGATACATAGGATTATTCTCTTTTTGCATATAGTACCAGCCACCCGGATCATCACTACTAAGAAATCTATCTACATACTCTTTAGGAATTGTAATACTATCAACTGAGTTTGATTCATCGTTAATGTGTTTATGATACGTTCCTGTTATTGAAGCCAAATAGCTACTACATACCATTTCAAAAGGGTCAGTCCTTCTAAGATAGTAAAATTTACAAGGTAGTTTTGCTATTTTTTTATAATTATTTCTTAGATCCCACCATGTAACTTTAAGTATGAACGGTTGTTTTTTTAATGCAACTTGTATTGATTTGTTTAGTGGTACAATTTCTTGTTTTTGCCAAGAAAAATGCTCGTATAAATTAACGTGACTAGGATACATATCTTCAAATACTTTTAATGTCATATGTCCGCCACAACGAGGTTGCGTTAAAATGATAATGTTACTGCGCATTTTCCCCAACCTTTTCTCCGTCGAAAATAAAAACTATCATAATATTCTTGTTCATTTGTAACATCTTCAGTCCATTTGAAAGTATATGTACTACAATCACCACTAATGTTATTAATAATATTCCAAACAGGGATATCAAACTCTACCAATGTATTTACTGGTTTACCAACTTCGGTTACATACAACCTGGTAAACTTCATAATATCACTAGGTATATCGTAATTCATATTTTCTATTAGGTTAAACACATCCTCTCTATTCATGTGTAATTTTTTCTGAGATTCTGCAATATAATAATGCATTCCTTTTTGTTGTATCAATCCTGTCTGGTATGCTTCGTGTACATTATTACGTACTTCTATATAAAACGGATGATGGATTAACTTAGTTAATAAGTTATCATAAAAATCTTTATATGCAAGACCCTGGGTAACATACAGCCATCTACTAATAATTTGTGTCCAACCAAAACTGTGAAAATTAGCAATCATCCAACTGTACATATAACAATCTAAAAGCTCATCGTAACTTAGAGTATTAGTACTCTTGATAACTCGTATTCCTTCTTGTCCTTCTTCACTAGTATCGCCGCTAATATAATTTTTTATATTAGATGTTTTTATATCATATTTTTTTAAACTTTCGTTATTACTAAGTTCAGCATTAACTAGCATTTGACATAACCATACTTCTATATTGTTATGTTGTCCTACTGTTAACAACCGATCAATACCAGTAACCCAAGAATTATATGTTTCTCCCGGCAACCCTAATATTAGTTCAGTATATGTTTGTATGTTTTTTACATTACATTGTTGCATTATGTTTTGAAAATTACTAACTTCCATATTTTTACGTTTGATGTTTGTTAGAACTTCGTCAGACATACTTTGTACACTTAGCGTAAACCCTCTAGCACTATTATTATTGGTGAGATATTCAACCATTTCTAGTGTGTGTTCTGTACTATTTTTTTGCCAATTAAAACTATATGTTTCAGGATAACCGTACGTTTGTTTTTGATCTATCATATGTTTTAATAAATCAAAATCTCTATCTTTAAAAATACCAAAGTTAGCATCCGCTACATCAACAAATTTAATACCGTTTTTACTGATCCATTCTATTTCTTTTTTGACTAAGTTACAATCAAACTTTTTAATCTTATTAAATGTTAAGCTCCCCCAATCACAAAATGTACAAGCATACGGACAGCCTCTATTAGTTTCAAGTGTTATACTAAAGTTTTTATCTCGATGTTTTGCTACTATGCTGTCAAGTACTCCGTCAACAAAAGGACTGCATAATGTATCTAAATCAGCAATCCTTGAACCTACAATACTCTTCGGTTTATCATTATCTATTAAAAATTCTTTAAATAAATATTCTGATTCTCCGTGGAATGTGTGATCCACAAAAGGATAATCTTTATGAAACTGTGCAGGTCTGTCAGGAACTTGCGGCCCTCCAAACACAACTAAACAGTTAGGAAACTTTTGTTTAATTGCTTTAGCTAATTTTAAATTATAATTTTCATTCCAAATATACGAACTAAAGGCAGCTATGTCAATACTATCAATACTATCTACAAAGTCTTTTATAGGTAAACGTTCAAATACAAAATCTTTTGCACAGTATGTTTTGTTAATATACTGATCCGTCTTAGCATAACTCCACAGTCTAGCAACTGCATACGGAAGCCAGTGTGTCTCAAACTTGCCGAAGCCAATAGGAAAATTAACCTGAAAGAAATATATATTTTTCATAGCATTAATTTTATCCCTTGCTCTAGAGAGATTTTAGGATAAATGCCTAACTGTTTTTGAAGTGTAGCATCACAATAACGATTTAACACTCCTACAGGCTTTGTTAAAATACGTTTTATTTCAGGTGTATATGAGTTATGCACTAACATGTGTACTAACTGTATAACTTCAACAAAGCTAGTAGCAATACCTGTTCCTACATTAACAACTCTAAATTTTGTAGTATCAGTTAAACACCATTCTAGAGTATCAACTATATCGTCAATGTAAACAAAGTCTCGTGTTTGTTCGCCTGTGCCCCAAACCTTAATATTATTTGGATTATTTTTTACAATATTAATAAGGTTAGGTACCGGATAATCTAAACTCTGCTTCGATCCATAACCACTAAACGGACGTATGATAGAAATATCTATTGTATCCTTTAACTCCCATAACATGCGTTCAGTTGTTAGTTTAGTCCATCCGTACAAATGATCGCTTACTCCAATTGTATTTGTAGCAAAGTCAATATCAGTTTCGCATAATGGTTTATGAACGTCTTGTTGATAAGTAGTAGGATACACTGCACTGCTACTTGGGTAAACAAATCTTTCAGGAGGACACTGTATTATTTTTTCTATAACAATTCTATCAATTTCAATATTTTTTGTTATTGCTAAAAAGTTATTTTCAATTTCTTCTCGCCCCTTTACATATGCAGCAAAATGAAATACTGCATCATAATTAGTTGAAATGTCAAAACTTTCAATAGGCTGTAAATGAGTTGTAAATACTCCAGGTACTATATCAACTCCTATAACAGTATGTCCTTGATTGGTTAATCGACATGCTAGTTCAGATCCTAAAAATCCACTACTACCACTTATTAGGTATCTAGCCATTTGTAAATAAAATCCTGTGTTTGCTTAACTGACTGAAACTGTCTTCTAATAAGAGTTTGTCTATTATGTAATCTCATCTGTTTAGTTTGTTTATGTAGCTTTTTAATATTTATTTGACAAATGTTTTCTATTTTATTAATTAATGCCCAGAATCGTTTTTTGTTATTTGTTACAGTATCGTATTCTGCACAATCTAATCTATAACCTAATTTAGAAAGTTCTTTTCCTGTACCACTACTATACATATGCAACGGTAGACAATAAGTACTAAAACTTCTAAATGTTTTTTCAGATAACTTTATGCAATCTTTTTCACCTATAGTGTTTTCTGTAATGATACTATAAACACTATCGTAATAAAAATCTGTTATAGAATTAGTATTGCACGTTTGATCTATAAAACTTCTTCCATCTACAATATAAGGTAGCGAATCTAAAAACTCTTGCCAACGACTATCGTCTATATTAAATATTTTAAGATTTGTTTTATCAAAATTAAAATCTAATGTTTCTCTAGCATCAGGCATGCTAACATATCCATATTTTAATAAATCTCTTTTCCATAATTCATATACTAAACACTGCCTTAATGGATTTGGCTGTCTATTAAGACAAATAAAATGCTTTGTAGGTATAGTCATAGTAGCAGTTAAATCGTCTACAGATTCATACAAATAAACAGTAGATATATTAATTTTATTAATTACATTGTTTAGTTTTGCCCATCTATTATATTCATTGTTTGCAACAGAATTCATTGTAATATATAATATGTTGCTTGGATTTAATTTAAATTTATCAAGTTGTTTATGTAAATGTTCAAAAAAGTTATAATCATTATTTGAATAACCTTCATTCATGTCATTAATAACAAATAAACAATTTCCTTGCTGCTGTGCAGTTATTGCAATACTACTTACATAGTTAAATGCAGTGTCAGTCCACTGATAAGGTTTAAGTAACGGAGTTAATTCATATACAAATTTTCCACTACATTTACTAATATGTTTGTATTCTATATTCTTTCCTAAAATCGAGTTTAACTTTGAATATGTATATTCGTGGCGCCGGGTTTCAAGAGAATATGGATTATTACTATTAGAATAATTAGATTTTTGATAATTATCAATATTTGTATAAAAGTCTAAATTCTGACCATTAGGCCATGGACCTTGTGGGCCTAGCCAGTCATATGCCAGTTGTATCATTTCGACTTAGATATAACGAGTTCTTTAGCTTCTTTACATGCTTGATAAAAGTCTGCCATTTCAGGAAAAACTTCTAAGAAATTAGTGCCATCTCGAATATCTTTTGTATTAAGGAAATCATATAATTCTGCTCTAGGCAAAATGATAGTTTTATAATGATGCGGAGTACCTGGCTCAATTGAATGTGTTATTGACATTCTATGATCTGTGATTTGTTTTAACTTATACATTTCATTAAGTTCAAACGAAGTATGCATCATCCACTTATTATCAATAGTATTATATGCCATATAATTCATTGCAGGAATCATAAAATCTTGTACTAACTGATCTGTAGATATTTGTGCATCTAAAAATCTTGGATGCCTTACATACGGTATATCAATACCTAATGGTAATATATGAGACGGTGAATTTTTCTTTAGCTCAACATTACTAGGACCTTCGCGAAATTTAAACGGAACATTGTCTTCCCACCATAACAAAGCACTATTAAAATTGTATTTTTTCTTCATTTCAAGTTGCCATTCTAGAAATTGTTGAAAACTTGAAATACTCAATACATTATATGCTGCCATAACTACTACTTTGACATTTCCTAAACTTGCAAGCTCTTCGTATCGTGTTTTAAATAATTCAAAATCTAATCCTCTACGTATATACTCAGCACGTTCTCCCCATGCTTCGCAACTAGTAAATATTGTAACGCCCTTGACTTTATTATTTTTTATTTTTTTAAGTTTTTCAATAAACTTTTGCCATAGCTTGTCCGGCACACTTAAATTAGTGTTTATTGAAAAATCAAGTTTTTCGTTTGGATTTTCTGCTATCCAGTCCATACTACGAAAAGTTTCCTTTGACATTAAAGGCTCTCCGCCAGTAATTCTATATGTTTCTAATCCTGAATATATTTCAGGAAACCATTTCCAAAACGCTTCAACATAAGGATTTTCTTCTCTATTTTTATAGTTTAAGGTATCAAGATCCTGCCAACCTTGGACCCAGCGTTCATTTTCGCCTAAACCTTCTAAAACTTTCATTGGACCTTTTTGCTTTAAGTCTTCAGTCCACTTGCTGCTAAATTCAGGGCCACAATACAAGCATGACATATTACAAACATTACTAAAACTTACTTCTAAATAACTAGGATTTAAATTTTCTTCGCCTGTATAGTTTACAATGTCATCGTGTTTATTAAGTGCCCATGTCTTGCTGCTTTTAAAACTTCTGTCACTAAGATTGCCGTCAGCTTCAATTCTCCAGCAGTAATCACACTCTGAAGGTTTTTGATCAGTTAACATTTCTTTACGTGCTTGCTTTAAATGTTTAGTATTAAATAAAGCTCGATGATCTTCTTGTATTTCAACTAACGGTATTTTGTGCATTTTAGGATGATGACAGCTATGAACATGTCCTGTTCCTAAATGCATAGTAACCTGTGTAAATTTAGCAAGGCAAAATCCACAACCTTTATTGTTTAATAATTTATTAACATTTTCAACATTAGAAGGATCGCTAGTGAGCTCTCCATTCTTGTCATAAATCCAATCAATGTCATTCTTTAACATATATTATTCCTTTTCCAATAACTTATTAGTCATTCTTTCAGGATTTTGATATACTGTTTTAAAAAATTTACTCTGTTCGGCAGATAATGGTACTTTTGCTATTGGTATTCCTAAATCATTCATAAGTTTTCCACCAAGTTTAGAAATATTATCTTCAAGATCGTCGCCGACTGTTTTTTTAACTTCTTTCCAGTAATTATTTAAATACTGAAAGTCGCGGACATTTACAAAGTCCCATTCAGTACACATAGTTTTATATAATCCTTCGCGAGCACCATATATTGCCCACATACCGTTTTCTGCATCTGCACCTGCCATAAGCCAAATATACAAACGATGTAAATTTTTCCAGTGATTTTTATGGAAACCGTCTAAGTCAACACGCAATCCTCTATCAAGTGCCATCTTAACACCTTCTCTAAAGCCTGCTCGCCAAGCCTGCCACGGAGTAGCATTGTTATGTACATCACTAAATACTCCTTCCATCTGTAAATAACGCACATCCCAACAAAAATCAACCTGTGCATGAGCATTATCAGGATCTGCATTTTCATGTGTGCGCATATTAAGTACAAATTCTTTAGGCCAGCATTTAATTCCGCCGTTGCCGTATACTAATCCATTAACAACATTATTACCTGCCCAACTAATTACACAATTTGATAAATCTTCGTCCTTGTCAAAATTGATATGCTGATTTAAAAATTCTTGTCTAACTATATTATCGCCGTCAACGGTAATAAACCTATCTGTTTCACTTATATTAGCACATGCTTTATGTGCTGCATCTGAGCCTTCTACACCATGTACACGTTTAGCCCAAGGAATTTTACTACACAAGTCTGCATAGTTCTTTTCTGCATTAGGTTCGTCATAGGACAAATAAATTATATCGTAATCTGTTATTTTAAAGTTATTCATTGTGTGTCTCAAAACTATATTTTTCAAAATATCTCGATGTGTATATACTTACGTCATTAGGTATATACTGTGGCAGCTGATTACTAACATCAAGATGATCTTCAAGTATTAAATCATGATATTTTATATTAAAATGTCCGTAAAGGATATTTGGGTCATTTTTTGATGTTATACTAAAACTAAATCGTAAATTATCAAGTATATGAAGTAATCTTTTTTGTTCATCCTTTGTATTTTTACCCATATGTATAGTCCAACGTCCGAGCCATCTAAAAATACAAAGATCCGGTTCTGGAAGATTTGTAGGAATTTTATAAAGTTTATCTGATATACTTATAAAATTATTCTCTAAGCTAAACTCTTTTAGTTCTAATTTTTTCTCTCTTGAATTATACGTAACAGAAAAATCTTCTTGACGTTTCTTTCCTGTTAATATATCTTCTACATCATCAATGTTTACTCTTAAAGTTTGATGTCCTGGCAGATCTTCTGGAGTATTTGTAATTTTAGTTATGTGCCCGGTTTCAGGAATATAAAATACAAATTTTGATTCGGCTCGTGTTTTTTCTATTTGTAGATTAGTAAGGACTTCTTGCAAATTTTTAGACATCTAATAAATTCCTATAAGTGCTTAACATATAAGGTTTTACAAAATCTTTTTCTGTATAATGAAAAACTCCATCTTGTTGATGATTTCCAATTTTTAGTTCAGCACTATTATTAAAATATGTATCAACATGGTCTTGCCATTTTACTTTCTTGTCAAACCAATTTTGTATGTTAGGTTTCATATGTACAAATGTCGGAAACTTTACTATTTTATTTGTTATATCATCCTCACAATCAAGCAAAATTGTAACAATAGCACAGCATACATCAATACTACACCATGTTGGTCGATCATGTTGTAAAAATATTTCATAAAACGTTTTCCAGTTTTGTACTACTAATTCTAAATATGTATAAAATTCTAATGCAAAGTCTGATTGTTCAAAATAATGTAATCCGCTATAAATGTTAGGTAGATTATTCTTTGTAAATGCTTTTCTATAAAAATCATCTGTAACTATTTCATTTCGATATGTAAGTACACTACTAGTAAAAAATAATTTATAACGAGATAAAAATTCCCACCAATTTTCTATATTTTGTAGCACTAGCATATCAGTATCCATTACTATTGTTTTATCGTACGGAGTACAATGATATAGCTTCCATCTATTTTGTATTTTCCAATTGGCGTGTTCGGCATCATCTTGCCAAGGTATTTCTATAATTTTGTCAAATAATGGCGTATACGTCTTTGCAACAGTATCATTAGTAACAAGACTAATTTTTTCGTTAGGATTAGTTAATTTTAAACTCATCGCTAACAAACATGCTTGTTGAACATAATCAACCGACTCGTTGTTTTGAGCTAACACAAGAATTCCTCTATTGCTCATCGATTACCCTCTCTAAACTAAATTTATTCATAACATGTATATTCATACCTTGTGTTGATAATGCAGTGTATTCTCCTAAATAGTCCTTTTTTTCTACTAAGAAAATTAATTTATCATTGTCTAATTTCCATAAGATATCCTTATCAATAGTATAAAAATGTTTTCCAGGTAAATGTGTTATTAAATCATTATTACTTGTAAATCCGTTCATTAAATGTGCTGCAATACTAAATGCAAAATCATTTCTAAAAAGTGTTGATTTTAATTGATATATCATTGAATAATGATGCCAGTGTTCTTGGACATGTTTAATTAAATCAAAGTATAATTTATTTAAAGGCGTTTTTCTAAAAAATACAACAGTAGCCCAATAAAAATCTATACTAGTTTCACTAATATATTTAAATTCTTGTTCATTTCTTACCTTAGCAATATCTTCAGATTTTTGAAAAAGTTGTAAATCTGCATTAGAGTCAAAGCATTTTTTTAATAAAGAATTTGAAATAATGTAATCTGTATCTAATAGTAATGTTTCTATATACGGACTCATTTCGTATGCATTTATTCTATAATTATTTTTAAAATTTCCTGTTTTATGAAACATTGATCCGTCATAAAACTTTCTTTTATGATCGTCGTCGGTATATTCAATTGTAATTACTTCGTCGAATACATCTACATCAAATGCATCACGTAGATATTCTTCGCTATCAGTAATTATACTGGTTGGGATATCTAAATATTTTTTTATTCTTTTTGCTAGAAATACTGCTTGCTTTACATAATCGAGTTGGCCGTTGTTTCTAGCAATAAGTAATGCACCTTTAGACTTCGTCAATTTCTAATCCTACTAGTTTTTCAACTGATCTTTGTTTTTTTAAAACATCATACTCTAAAAAGTAATCATTTGACGCTGTAAAATATATATTTAAAATTTCTTCGTAAAATTCATCTAGCGGATCGATTCTAGTAGGAACTCCGTTATCATCTGTAAGAACAACACTATCGTTATCTTTGTCTACCAATAGTCCTACAAAAGTAATTAATTCTTTAGTTATTGTAAACTGACATCCGTTGTGATAAAATATTAATTCTTCTTGATATTTTTCTTTAAGAAGACGTTTTTGATTATTAAGTGTTACGGTATAGTTTGCAAAGTCAATTGCTTTTGACAATCTTTCATCCATTATAGAACTCCATTAGAACATTTTCTAATAGTATATAACAAAAATTTTAGGTTGTCAAGTGTTATCTGGCTCTAAGCTGGGCCGCCTATATTGTTAACGGAGAATGATTGTGATGCAGAACCTGCCCCAGTTTGTACTATTGAAAGTATGTAGCTTCCGGCAGGTAAAATTTCAATAACAGTATCAGTACCTGCAGAATCTAATGTCCTCTGCACTGTTGCAACAGTAGAAAACGGATTTGTCGAATATAAGCCCATAGTGTAACTTGTGTTTGGTATTCCTCCTGTTACAATTGCTTCAACTGTTGAACTAAATGTAACAACACTAAGGCTAATTGAATATGAAACTGGTGCATTAACTGTTAAGTCATACGACTGTGAAGTTGTTCCACCGGCGCCTGTTGCTGTTACTGTTACTGTTTTAGTTCCCGGTGTATATTGAGTGCCGGAGTTCCTGGTGCCGCTTGTACCGGCAGAGCTCTGATTTATTATGCCACTTAAACTAGCAGATTGTGCATTAGATGCACTCCATGCAAAGGTTGAGAATTGACCAGTTGTAATACTAGCAGGATCCCAAAATCCAGTTATTGTCGGTGCTGCTGGAGGAGCAACATATGTTGTAATACTAATCGAATCAGTTGCAGAAGCATACTGTACAACACCGTTAGCATTATAGTACGGAGTTGTAGTCGTTGCTGTCCAAGTGCCAGCTACATTAGCTACTGTTGTGATCGAGCCAGTGAACCCACTGTCAGTAACAATAGATGACCCTGAAGGATTTTTAATAACTGTAAATGATCCAGTTGCAGCTGGTGAATTATTCGTATTACCGTTAAATGTAGCAGTTAGCACTTCACCAGTATAACCACTACCGCTTGCAGTAAGTGACACTGATGGTACCGGTATTACTACTGCTGCTGGACTTACTGATGCTGATGCTGTACGTGTTCCTCCGGCTGTTGCAATAGCTGCTGTCCATGTGCCGGTTTGTCCTAGAGTTGATGTTCTAGATCCAGATAGTTCATCAGTAATTACTGTGACACCGCCATCAGGTGCTGTAACTGTTACTGTTGCTGATGATGCGTTAGCAGCATCCCATGACAGTACATATGTTGTACTGTTAATTGTTCCTGAAGTAGGAGCAAAGCCTATTGTTGGAGGATCAATCGGTTCTTCCAACGTTACTGTAATTTGATCCGAGCCGGAGTTCCCGTCATCGTCAACAAATGTAACTCCTAGAGGAAAGCTATACGGTGAACCTTGACTTACAGAAAAAGAAAAACTGTCTGTTCCACTAAGTCCAGTTATTCGACTAAATGATTGCGGACTAGCTCTCGAAGTACTAACTGTTGCAACATAACCAACACCGGGTCTAAAACCAACTGCATTAACACCTATAGCAGTTGGAACTGATGTATTCTGTGTTACTATTATATAAGGATTATAGGTTACTGCTGCTGTAACAGTAAATGATGTTGATGTGCT
>Ga0187219_1000674_pt1 | contig 16420 bp, 13 predicted proteins | sample 13SPOviralmetaG_FD_130162 | JGI IMG/M metagenome (GOLD analysis project Ga0187219, IMG submission 130162) | Marine viral communities from the oligotrophic San Pedro Time Series (SPOT) site, San Pedro Channel, CA, USA - 13 SPOT_SRF_2010-07-21... | ecosystem: Environmental > Aquatic > Marine >... | reverse complement strand
GCAGAAATGCTCATGAGGTTCTTAGAACTTTACAAGCAATCAAAGCTGGCGGTCTTACAGGGTGTGAATGGACACCTGGGGATGAATTTGTAGGATGATTTTATTTACAGCAGATTGGCATATAAAACTAGGACAGAAGAATGTACCGACATCATGGGCTTGCTCAAGATATCAGTTGTTCTTTCAACAAATTGGAGAAGTAGTAAAAGAAAATGATGTATCATTACACATTATTGGAGGAGATTTATTTGATAGAACTCCCTCAATGGATGAACTAACTCTTTACTTTGACTTTGTAAAAAGTACTAATGTTAAGACCATTATATTTGATGGAAACCACGAAGCTACTAGAAAAAATAGAACATTCTTTGATAACTTGATAAGAGTTACCAATGAACTTAATCCTCTTGTAACAGTAGTTACAGAAACATACTATCAAGATGACTGGTGTATTCTACCTTATGCAGAACTACACAAGAAAGGTAGTATAGAACAAAGAGATAGTGAATATCTATTTACTCATGTGAGGGGCGAAATACCCCCTCATGTGACTCCTGAAGTAGATTTGGAGAGATTTAATCCATTTAAAATTGTATTTGCAGGTGATTTACATGCTCACGAGAACACTCAACGAAATATTGTATATCCAGGCAGTCCAATGTCTACTAGTTTTCACAGAAACAAAATCAAAACAGGGTACTTACTTATAGATACTAATACCCATCATTTTGATGAAGATTGGAATTGGAAATGGGGAGAGTTTAAACTTCCTCAACTATATCGTAAAACTGTTTCAAATACAGAAGATATGGTAGCAACAGAGTTTGATCATACAATTTATGAAATAGAAGGTGATGTTACTGAGTTAGCAGGAATAAAAAATAGTGAATTACTTGACAAAAAGTTATTAAGAAAGTCTAGTGAATCTACTCTAGCTCTTGAAAAAGAGATGACAGTAGAAGAAGAACTTAGCTTATATTTTGTAGAAGTAATGAAGTTAGATAAAGGAAAAATAGGAAAAATATTAGGAGTATTTAGTGATTATTCTAAAGAAGTTGAAATGGAGTAACTGCTTCTCATATGGTGAAGATGTAGAACTTGACTTAACAGCAGCAACTCTTACACAATTAGTAGGAACAAATGGTGTTGGTAAGTCTTCTATCCCTCTTATACTAGAAGAAGTATTATTTAATAAAAATAGTAAAGGTGTTAAAAAAGCAGATATACCTAATCGATATGCGAATAAAGGGTATAAAATCAATCTAACATTTTCAGTTGATGATGTTGAGTATGAAATTGATGTTCAAAGAAAAAATGGCATAAAATGTAAGTTGTATAAAGAAGGAGTTGATATATCCTCACACACTGCAACTAATACTTATAAGACAGTAGAAGAACTAATTAAAATTGATTTTAAAACTTTTACACAGTTAGTATACCAAAATACAAATGCCAGTTTACAATTTTTGACTGCAACAGATACAAATAGAAAGAAGTTCTTAATTGACTTATTAAACTTAGACCAATATGTAGAATTCTTTGAGATATTTAAAGAAGAATCAAGGATTTCTTCCCAGCAACTAGCAACTCTAGAAGGAAAGAAAGACCAAATAGTATATTGGCTTAAGGACAATGAAGATCCAAAGAATATGGTAGTACTTGAGAATATAAAACTTCCAAAAATACAAGATAAAGATGAGGAAGAATTACGTTCACTAATGATAGAACTTTCAAATATCTCTGAAAATAATAAAAAAATCTCGAGAAATAATCATTGGAAAGAAGAATTAAAGTCCATAGAAATTTCTAAGTATCAGAATATTGTAGCTGAAGGTAAGGAACAAGATTCAGCATTCTTTACAGAGTCTTTAGGAACATGGAAGTCAGAGCTTGCTCAAGAAGTAGGTATGAGAGATAAGTATGAAAAACTAAAAAATAGTGAGGATGCTGAGTGTCCAACATGTGAGCAGCCCATAGATTTGGAGTTCATACAACAACAGTATGACACACACAATAAGACTGCGGAGTATATGAGTGGAGAAATTAAGAAAACACAGCAGAAGATAAAAGAGGTAACAGAACACAACTCAATACTTCATCATGCTAATAACATGGTAGAAGAATGGGAGATGATTTATAAGAGTATAAATCAGAAGTTACCCACAGAATTGATAGACCAAGAAAAGTTAGAAGATAAAATAACTATTCTTAAAACAAAAATTCATGCAGAAAAAGCAGAGCTAGAAAGAGCAATAGCAGAAAACACAAAGATAGATAAACATAATACTAGAATAAGTATTATAAAAGAACAAAGAGAAGAATTTAATAAACAACTCGAAGAAGTAGTAGATAAGGCCATTGTAGAAGAAGAACGCAACACATATTTAGAAGTATTAAAGAAAGCATTTAGTACAAACGGTCTACTTGCGTACAAGATTGAGAGTTTAGTAAAAGATTTAGAAGAGTTGGCAAACAAATATTTAGCAGAACTTTCTGATGGTAGATTTAACTTACAATTTGTAATAAATAATGACAAGTTAAACGTAGAGATTGATGATAATGGTAAGCCAGTAGAAATACTAGCATTATCAAGTGGAGAACTCGCAAGAGTTAACATTGCAACTCTCATAGCTATTAGAAAATTAATGGCGAGTATCTCAAAGTCTAGGATTAATATATTATTCTTAGACGAGGTAACACAGGCTTTAGATGAGCAAGGGAAAGAGAAAGTAGTAGAAGTATTGTTGGGAGAAGAAAACTTAAACACTTTCATGGTGTCCCACGGTTGGACACACCCATTGTTATCTAAAATAGAAGTAATAAAAGAACAAAACATGAGTTATTTATATGACGGATAGTAGAGCAAAAGGCGCAAGAGGAGAATATCTAGTAAGAGATATGCTTCGTAGACATACACAGTTAGAGTTTGAAAGAATACCTGCATCAGGTGCTCTACACTATTTAAAAGGGGACATATATGTTCCACATAAACATAACATTTTTTGTATAGAAGTAAAAAATTACAAAGAATCTCATTTTAATGATAAGATGTTTACTAGTAGAAGTAATCAATTTATAAAATGGTGGTCTAAAATAATTAAACAGGCATACGGAGGAGAACAAGAACCATTATTATTTTTTAAATATAATCGTTCTAAGATATTTGTTGCCACAACTCGCAAACCAAAAGTTTGCAAACAATATATTAACGTAAACTGGGTGGGGGCATATGTGCTTCTCGCCGAGGAATGGCTAGAAAAGGAAAAGGTGGTATTTACAAATGGCGATACAATTTACAGACCATGGGAACCCGATCCCGAATGGGAACTTACTGATAGTTGATGGATTCAACATCATATGGAGATGGGTACATGCAAAAAAATACGATTTCCAGTTCGATTTTATTAGAACTGTGGAATCATTAGCAAAGTCCTATAATTGTGGCGGAATAGTAGTTTTAGGAGATGGCGGAAGTCATTATCGTAAAGAGCTATACCCTGCATATAAGGCAAATAGAACAGAAAAATTAGTAGATCAAACAGAAGAAGAAAAACAGACCTTCCAAGAGATACTAGAAGAATTTGATTTAAGCTTAAAAGGCTTTCAAGAAAGAGGTATACCAACACTTCGCTTTGGTGGAGTAGAAGCAGATGACATCGCTGCTTATATAGTCCAGAAAAAGGACGATTATAATATAAATGAAATTTGGTTGATATCCTCTGACAAAGACTGGGACTTATTAGTCCAAGACAATGTCTCACGATTCTCTACAGTTACAAGAAAAGAAACAACATCACTTAATTGGGACGAACACTACGAAGTTGAACCTAAGATGTATTTAACTTTCAAGTGTCTAACAGGAGATAAAGGTGATAATATACCAGGAATCAAAGGAATCGGCCCTAAGAGAGCCGCACAATTGATACATCAATATGGCGATGTATATGACATATATAATTCATGTCCTATGCAAAGTCGTTATAAATTTGTACAAGAATTAAACAATAACAAAGAATTATTACTGCTTAATGCAGAGTTGATGGATTTAGAAACATATTCAGAAACCGCACTAGGCAAGCATACTAAAGTAGTAGACGATATAATAGGAAATTACATATGAAATTAGATTTTAGCAGAGATAAATTACTAACAGATTTTAGTAAAGTAACATTGAGGGACAGATACATGCTTCCAGGTGAAGATAGTCCTCAGGAAGCATTTGCACGAGCTGCAGAAGCTTTTTCTGATGATGAAGACCATGCACAGCGTATATATGATTACGCAAGTAATTTATGGTTTATGTTTGCAACTCCTGTTCTTTCAAATGGAGGAACTAGAAGAGGCTTACCAATAAGTTGTTTTCTAAACTATGTTGATGATAGTAGAGAAGGTATTACGGAACACTTTACTGAAAATGCATTTTTGTCATCTTTCGGTGGAGGCATTGGTGGATATTGGAGTGATGTTCGTTCAGCAGGAACAAAAACATCTAAAGGTTCAGAATCCACAGGCGTAGTTCCATTTCTAAAAGTAGTGGACGCTGAAATGTTAGCGTTCAGCCAAGGTATAACTAGACGGGGTAGTTATGCAGGTTATATGAATATAAATCACCCCGAAATTGAGGAATTTTTAGATGTTAGAAAGCCTACTGGTGGGGATACTAACCGTAAGTGTCTTAATCTTCATCATGGCGTTATCGTCTCAGATAAATTCATGGAGAAAATCCACCTTGCAACAAAAGAACCAGGATTCGACGACTCATGGGAATTAGTTGATCCTCATAGTGGAGAAATTAAAAAGACTGTAAGTGCAAGAGCCTTATGGGTTAAAATCCTACAAAATAGAATGGAAACAGGAGAACCTTACATAATGTTTGAAGACGCTGTAAATAATAATTTACCAGAGTTTCAAAAGAAAAAAGGTCTAAAAGTGCATCATAGTAACCTTTGCTCAGAGATTACATTAGCAACTAATGAAGAAAGAACAGCAGTATGTTGTCTTTCAAGTGTGAACTTAGAGTACTATGATGAGTGGAAAGATGTACCAGCATTTATTCCAGACCTTATAAGGTTCCTTGACAATGTGTTAGAATATTTTATAAATAATGCTCCTGAAGCTCTTGCAAAAGCTAAATATAGTGCTAAGAGAGAAAGAAGTATTGGATTAGGTGCAATGGGTTTTCATGCCTATTTACAGAAAAATATGGTGCCGTTTGAAAGTGCTATTGCTTCCGTATTTAATGAAGAAATATTTTCACACATAAAAAATCAAGCTGACAAAGAAACAAGAAGATTAGCTGTAGAGAGAGGCGCGTGTCCTGATGATGATACTGCGTCAGTAAGAAATGCACATTTACTTGCTATTGCTCCTAACGCTTCTTCTAGTATTCTTTGCGGAAATACAAGTCCAAGTATAGAACCTTTTAGAGCTAATGCTTTTAATCAAAAGACTAAGAGTGGTAGTAACTTACTAAAAAATAAATACTTAGACCAACTATTGATGCAAAAAATTGGACATGCTGCAACTTATGATGAAACTTGGAGAAGTATCGTTATGAATAAAGGTAGTGTACAACATTTAGATATACTTACAGATGAAGAGAAAGAGATATTTAAGACTGCTGTTGAGATAAACCAAGCTTGGGTTATTGAGCATGCTGCAGAAAGACAAGAACATATATGTCAATCACAAAGTTTAAATTTATTTTTCCCACCTGATGTAAACAAAGGGGATCTACATAATGCTCATATGTTAGCATGGGCAAAAAATTTAAAAACGCTTTATTATCTACGTTCAGAAGCTATTTCAAGAGCAGATGATGTATCTAATCAAGCAAAGAGAGAAATAATATTTGAGCAATCTGATTGCTTAAGTTGTGAGGGATAAATTATGAGTTTATTAAAAGAAAGAGAATACTATAAACCTTTTCAATATCCTTGGGCATTTGAGAACTATAAAAAACAACAACAAATGCATTGGTTGCCGGAAGAAGTAACCTTACAAGACGATATAAAAGACTATAAAGAAAAATTAACAGAAGGTGAAAGAACATTGCTAGACAATATCTTTAAATTCTTCACCCAAGCAGATGTAGACGTATGCGGAGGTTATGCAAAGCATTACTTACCTACATTTAAACAGCCAGAAGTAAGAATGATGCTAGTAAGTTATGCTGCGATGGAAGCAGTACACCAAGAAGCGTATTCTTTATTGTTAGAAACCTTAGGTAAATCAGATGATATGTACCAGGAGTTTTTTGACATTGGTGCCATGATGGAAAAACATGAATATCTACAAGATTTCAATATGGATAGCCCATATGATATGGCAAAAACAATGGCAGTATATAGTGCATTTACAGAAGGAGTACAGTTATTTAGTAGCTTTGCTATCCTTCTCAACTACCCTAGACATGGCTTAATGAAAGGAATGGGACAAATTGTTACATGGAGTATTCGTGATGAATCCTTACATGTTGAAGGTCTATCAAAACTATTTAGAACTTTCATTGCGGAAAATCCCGAGTTATGGACTGATAAGTTAAAATACGAAATATACTGTGCTGCAGAGAAAACAGTAGAGTTAGAAGATAATTTTATTGATATTTGTTTTGATAAAGCAGATATACCAGATTTGACAGCAAAAGAAGTCAAGGAATATATTAGATATATTGCTGACAGAAGGTTATTAGGTATCGGTATGAAGAAGATATTTCATAGTACAGATAACCCATTACCTTGGATTGACATGCAAGTCAACGCAGTTGAGCATACCAACTTTTTTGAAAACCGTGCTACAGAGTATGCTAAAAGTAGTACACAAGGCAACTGGCAAGATATTTTTGTATAGGAGAAAATTATGACAGAACAACAAGAAAAAGCAAAAGTTAGTTTAGACGACAAAGACTATATAGTAGAGGATATGACTCCTGAAGGACAATATCTAGTTCAATTACTAGCAAGTCTATCCCAAAAAGAGGCGAACCTCGGAATGGAAATGGATCAGGTCTTAGCAGCTAAAAATGCTTTAACAGATAAATTAAGAGAAGAGCTTAACAAAGAGAAAGACGATGCTTAATGAATATTACATCAATTTAGATAGATGTGAATGGAAAAGGGAGCATATGAATAATGTGTTCCCAGCTTCTACACGTATAGTAGCAGTAGATGGCAAAGAAGAAACTACAGAAAGTATACTCCCATATGTTGCCGACAGAGAGTGGAGAGATCCAAACTGGAATAGAAGATTAACTAAAGGGGAAATTGGATGTGTATTATCACATATAAAAGCATGGAAACATATAGTAAAAACTAATAAGCCAGCAATTGTATTAGAAGATGATGTAGTAATAGTAGACCCTGATTATAACTCTAAAACCTTAGAACAGTTAAAAGAATACGATTTTGTGTACTTAGGAAAAAGAGCAATCTCTGGTAATCCTACAAGAATATCAGATTCTTTAGAAATTCCTGCATTTTGTTATTGGGCATGTGCTTATGCACTTACACCCAAGGTAGCAGAAGCTTTAGTAGAATATTTTTCTACTAATCCTCTTATCCCAACAGATGAGATAATACCTATGGCTATAGGGAAACATAGAGACCCTCTAGTTCAAAGCAAGTGGACAAGTAATACTTTTACACCTATTAGCTTTGTACATGATATAGTTACTCCAAAAGAGGGAGCGTATGAGGAAACAGAAACAGAAACACCTGAAAGTATATGGGAAGATTATAATTTTACTATAATCACTGCAGGCGATAATATTGAAAAAGTTAAACCTTTAATAGAATCTACTGATTATCCTATAAAAAATATTGGCGAAGGTGTGCCTTGGAAAGGAGGTACAATGGAAGGGCCTGGCGGTGGTCAAAAAATAAATATGATGAAAGAAGAACTAAAAAATCATCATGACCAAGATATTATTATGTTTGTAGACGGATTTGACTGTTTTATAAACTCAGATATAGAAAATATTTTAAATAGGTACTTTAGTTTTAGAGCGGAGATGGTTTTTTCAGCGGAAGAAACATGTTGGCCTGACGCTAGTATATCTGCCTTGTTTCCCGAAACTGGAGGTTTAAAGTATTTAAATAGTGGTACCTATATTGGTACTGCAGGTGCTTTAAAGAATTTATTTGAAAAAGATATTAAAGATTCAGCAGATGACCAACTATATGTTCAATTAGAGTACTTAGACGATGATAGCCCTCATGACATTGCATTAGACTGGGAGAGTTATATATTTTTCTGTTTAGCAGGGTTAGAGGAGAATATTAAGATAAATGAGTTTGATCAGCTAGTAAACACTAAATACAATTGTACAAGTTGTATTCTACATGGAAATGGTGGAGAATATACAAAAGAAGTATATTGGAAATTTGTAGATGAAATGGCGAATAACAATCCACACTTTTATATTCCAAAATATATGCAAAAAGATGTTGAGTACATAGACAAAGATATGATTTTAATCAAAAATCTATTATCACCTGAGTTTTGCAGTGATTTAATTGAAGAATGTGATAGAGTGGGAGGATGGGAACCACTTCCAACAGATAAGTTTCCTGCACAAGAAATACGATTAAGATATATGGAAACTCAAAAATTTTACAAAGCATTTGAAAAAGCTTATTACAGTAAGATAGAACCTATTACCGAAGGATATTGGGCAGCATTAAAAATGTATGGTATTCGAGATTTGTTTGCAATGAGATATTCTCTTGATACACAAACAAGATTAAATTTACACCATGATATGTCTTTAGTGAGTGGTAGTATGAAACTTAATAATGATTTTGAAGGTGCAGTACTTAATTTCCCTAGACAGAATATTACAAATTTAGACCATGATATTGGCTCTATGGTTTTATGGCCTGCTTCAGTATCTCACCCACATGAATGTACGGACTTAATAAAGGGAACTAAGTATAGCTTAACTTTATGGAGTTCTAGAGAAGAAGGAGATGTATATTGATTATTGTAGATGATTTTATAACAGATATGGATTTACTTGCTAAAATTAATAATAGCGAGGAATTTTGGGAGTTAGGATATAACTGGTACGATAAGGACGCTCCAATCAGTGCACTTCGGCACGAATTGATACATGCTATATGGGATCGCTTTGACAAGCCCGAATTTGTCGGGTATGAGCATTGGGTTGGAAACTACTCAGCAGGAGATAGAAAAGAGTCTAAAGATTATGATGGAAATTTCTACCATTTAAAAAGACACTTTGATAAAGACGAAGATTTATGGCACGACACAGGAGAAGTAGTTTCTCCTGCTGTTGGCACAATTTTTTACCCCTGTAAAGAGAATGATGAGATTGAAGGTGGTAAACTTATTATTTGGAATACAAAAACAGAAGAAATTATTGATGATTATGAACTAATTGCACCTAAATATAATCGACTTGTTATATTTGATGCAAGTCAATTGCATGGTGTTCAAATGATAAAGAAAGGCACAAGAAAGGCAATCGCTATTAATCTATGGGCTAAAGTACCGAAAACGTTTCAGCATGAAGATAAATCATAAAGATATACCCCACTATACATCCAAGAATTCCACATATATCTCTATCTAGCTTCATTTAGTATCTCTCTTATTATCTCCCAATTTTCTTTGGGAGCTCCTCTCTGACTAAGCCCACATACATAAGGCTCGTTCTTATTTCGTATTATTTTTGCAATCGGGTGAAAACCCTTTCCTCTAGTAACTTTTGTAATCACTACGTCATCAATTGGCTCTACTATGTGTAATCCTGAATGAGTATGAGTCATATTTGCTAAAAGCAATGATTCATGTTTTACATGTGGTATTACATTTTCATACAACATTTCAGGCTGTACATTATCTTTACATGCTATTTTTTGCATACAGTACTCTGTATACTCATTTGTAATTGTATAATCATATATAGTATTTTTATATCGACCATAAACACTCTCACAATGTAAATCATGTTGGTGTGTATGTATATAGTTAGAAATTGGTTGTGTAAGTTTTTTTGAATAGAAGCTATATAATTCTCGAGGACTTATTCGTAGTCGTATACAACCTATTCCATGATAATAAGGATCTCGTAAAGCTAAATTTTTTAAATCATCAATTTGCATAGGAGTACTCAGGTTTAAAAAAGTCATAGAATCTATTACAATGCCTTATATCAAGTTTGTGATATCGAATCATTTTGTCAATCATATTTTTATCATAAAACAAGTCTTCATAGTACCATATTCTATCTTGAGCAATATTTTCTAGCTTCTCGTGAAATCTCATATACTTTTCTCTAAGTCCTGGCATTTCAGGTAACTCGTCATCTAGTGTATACTTATCTACAAAGTTTTTAGTGTGACAACCTTGATTATAGCTTTTAAATCCTGCATCTACATCTTGTCTACTAATATAAATAACTTTGTCATAGGCACTTATAATATGTCCCCATTCTCTTTGATGATGTACTAAGCTCTTTACTATATGTTCTCCTTGTGGAAGCACATGATTCCACCTGCTCCAAGGTTCAAAGTAAGAATGATATTCAAAGTAATTTGATGCGATTGCATTATATAAAGCAGACGACCCAGAACGAGGAGTCGCTATTATAAGTAGTTTTTTCATAGTAAGTCTTTTAGTAGTATAGGCTGTGGCCAGTTTCGTGTCTTATATTTACCATCTTTTCTAACAGATAGTTGTTTGATTTTATATAGAAAAGGAGCAATGTATTCAACTTCTCTTTGATCTTTATAAGAGTAATTTCTAAGTTTATATCTTATTATTTCTTCATCAAAAACATAAGAGTCGTCTGTGCACTCATTGAATCTATCTATGTGTTCAAAAAGTTTTGTATTTGGATATATACAAATATCTAAATGTATAGGAAATTGTTTATAGCATTCTATTTTTAATTCCCAAAGATCTAAAGCTAATTCAGGAGTCACTTCTCCTACAAATTGTATATCTACATCAGGACTTTCATTCAAAATAAAGTTGCTCCACATATAAATTGTATGATTAGGGTAACGTTCTATTAAATTTTTTGACTTTAATAATTGTAAATAGTCAACTAAGACCTTTCTCATTATTAACTTCCGTCATCAGCAAAACTTGAAGCTGATAATCTTGGATTACTACTACTTATATAGTTTTTTCTAATATAATGATGGTCTGCGGTAGTTGCGTCGTCTGTATGTCTAAGTTCTATTCTTATATATCCACCTGAATTTAATCTCATTACAGTCTGACTTACTCCACTAGTACTAGTTTCATTTGCTTTACAATAGACTTTTAAATTCAATAAGATATTTGGTACAGGATTCCAGTCTCTCCATGCAGTGGTAAAACTAGCATTGGTTTGGTCTCCACCTGTTCCAACATAACTTTGTTGAGACACAAAATTACTCACATTATAATACCCAAAATAAATAGCTTCATTTGAGTGCTCTGCAGTAAAAGTTACATTTAATCCACTAACAGCCCATCTCCATTGTAATCCATGGTCTGCATTTCTTACAGAGCTTGTTGAAGTGTCATAATAAGGATTGATAGTCATAGTCAAAGTATCATCAATAGCTCCATTAGTACCTAGAGATGGCCCGTCTGTATTATCCTTATAGAAAACATTAATTGTATTATTTGTCAAGGGTTGTAAAGCAATTTTAGTACCTGCATAGGCTTGACCACCACTTTCGTCATCCTGACTGTTTGTAAAATCATCTGTACCTGCCGTGTCATATCCAGGTGCCGAGGAATCATCTGCCCCTCCAAATTCAAACTTAGTTGCACCATAGAAGTCTGAAAATGATATTGCAGTATTTGATGCTTTAGGGATATCTCTACCTGTTGCTTCTACTAAGTATCTAATTGAGTGGTCATTCATTTGACTTGTTTGACCTCCTGCAAAACTACTATTTCCTTCTACATATATGTCGTTAAGTGATATTGCTCCTGATGTTTGTAATGCCATTATTTATTCTCCACTAGCTTTTTAAGCTCTTCTATTTGTTCTTGTTGCTCTTTTATTGCTTCTACTAGTAGTCCTACTACGTTACCATAGTCAACTGATAGTATGCTGTCTTTATCATCTTCAGGGTGTGCTTCTATTACTACTTCAGGTAGTACCTTTTCAACCTCTTGTGCTACAAGTCCAAGTCTTCTACTTTTTGTTTCATCTTCTATCATGTTATAATAAACACCACGCATTGAGCAAACCTTATCTAAAGCGTTGTCTACATTTACAATGTTTTCTTTTAATCTTTCGTCTGAGTAAGCTGTAACGTTCCCAGCAAATGTACCGTTTCCTGACTCGTCTAGTGTTAATAGTACATTACCAGTACCAGTAGTTGCATGCCCTATTCTAAAGTAGTTAGTTCCATTTGTGTTAGAGTCAAAATTAATTCTTACATTTCCAAAAGAATTTAACGTTATATGGTCACCGTAAGTATCGCCATCAGTAGACCTTATTGAATGATGTGTGTTTGTACCATAAGAATCTGAATCCCATGTAAAGTAAATACCTCCAAATCTATACAGAGCAGAATGAGCTGCGTTTACTGACTTACCATATATATCTCCGTTAAATGTTGCTGTACTATTAGCGACAAAATCTTTGTTTACTCTAAATAGGGTTTTTTCCCAAGTTGTAATCATAGCACCTGCTGATGTATCTCTCATATATAAAAGATTCTCATTAGCATTATTATACATTAAGAAGTTTGTTGCTCCACCAGTCATAGCTAAACCATAACTTGATGTAATACCTGCTGTTGTAAGCGGTCCTCTAATATTAACTGTGTTTCCTGATTCTCCTAAATATAGGGTTTGACTACTTGTATGCCCATAAAAATGTTGAGATTGAACAACATAGAAAGAGGTATCAAATCTTGGATTTGCCATACCTTGGGCTGTGCCATATTTATCGGTAATTATTGAATCACATGTTATTCGACCAGCCTGCCAAGTATTTCCGTTATTACCGTATACAGTCCATGCAGTATTATCGCTACCTACAAAACAGAATTCATTTGGATTACCTGAGTTACCCCAAATATTTCCAGGACCTCCGTTACCATTTGTTCCGTATCTTGCTCCACTATTTCCTGCCCAGAATAGTCCCCATGTATCACCTGCTGCTGTCATCATATAAGAGTTATAATCAGTATCTAGTCTAAATGGCACATTTGATTGTCCATCTCCTGAAGCAGTTACCTTTCCATAGTATCTCCTCGCACGTACATCACCAACTGAATCAATACCTGCTACGTTAGTAGTATTATTTTGAAATACAAATCCTCTATTTGTTCCTGCAGACATTTTAAAGTACATATTGTAGTCAGAAGTGGTTTCTCCTGACACTCTACCAGCTCCAGATGTGCCACTACTTGCCATTGAAATTCTATAAGAGTTACTTCCATTCCAAAATCTAAGTCCTTGTAAGCTACCTGCATCTACATTAAAATTATGCGCACCTATATTTTTATCTAAAGAGTCCCAAGTTTTACTGTCTAAAGTAGTTGCATTAGTTGTGGTTAATCCACCTTCACCTTTTTGACCTTTACCGCCTGCAGCACCTTTTTGACCTTTTGAACCTGCAGCACCTTTAGCACCTGCTGGAGGCGTAACACCTACTTCACCTTTCTGACCTTTTGAGCCGCCAGCGCCTTTAGCACCTGCAGCGCCTTTAGCACCTGCAGCACCTTTACTACCTGTTGGACCTTTTGCTCCTGTTGGACCTTTAGCACCTATTTCACCTTTTTGACCTTTTGAACCTGCAGCACCTTTTTCACCAACACCGCCCATAGGTCCGAACTCTATAAAGTCTGTTTGATTAGTTCCTGTACTATAAAAAGAAGAATCTAAATAGAATTTTAGCCCTGCAGCTACGTCTACTGTTCTTTTTAAAACTCCGTCTAAATAATATCTAATTTTGTCATTGTCATATGTAATTGTAAAAATAGTACCTGCTGAATAACTGCCCTGACTGCCCTGACTACCACTACCTTCATATATATGGGCGCCTCCGCCTCCCACTGCATACCACTGATAGTCAATACTACTGTAACTTGAACTAGTAGTTGGATCTGTATTTAATCCTACCATCATCCATTTGTTAGTTTGTGACGGAGAAAAGCTTACATAACAACCGCCTGTATAAGCTACAGTAGATCTAACTTCTCCGTTCCAATTTGTATCATTTGCGTTTTTTGATATTCTTTGACCTGTAGCATCTATAGACATATTTGAGGTGGTTACAAGATTTAAATGAGCATTTGCATTTCCTACTGCACCTGTAGCACCTATTTCTCCTTTTTGGCCTTTACTGCCTGTAGCTCCTTTAGCACCTATCTCACCTTTTTGACCTTTGCTACCTGTTGGACCTTTCGCACCTGTAGCTCCTTTAGTACCTGTAGGACCTTTAGCACCTATTTCACCTTTCTGACCTTTACTACCTGTTGGACCTTTCGCACCTATTTCACCTTTCTGACCTTTACTACCTGTTGGACCTTTCGCACCTATTTCACCTTTCTGACCTTTAAGTCCTGATGATGGACCAATCCATTCCCCGGAAGAATTAATAATTTCTCCGCCACCAGATTTTCTATATGATGTAGCTTCTATTGCTGCTGGGAAATCAACATTTTGATTTTGGTCAATGTGAAAAACTCTTCGCTTTCCTGCAGGATACCCACCCCATATTTGCATACGATATAGGTTAATATTGTATGAACCATATGTTGCATGACCAGACCAGTTTGGTTCAAAATCAATATGAATTGTTCTATAATGCCCTGTTGAGGTTGTAGAAGGATTAAATGCAATTCCACCCATAGGCAAATATAAATGCCCAGGCCATGAAGATACAGTAGCCGTACTATTTGTATGCTGGCTCCATACCCCTGCTCCTGTTTGTTTTCTGACCTTTACAGTTGTACTATGTGAGTTTGAACTCCAATAGAAGTATAATGCATTTAAAAATACATAGCTTCCGTTATTAGATACTTCAATTCTAAAATAGTCAGTAGCATTAGGAATATTAATACTTGAATTATTATCACCACCTAAAAACTTTTTCTTATTATCGTCACTAAATGATGTGTATTCTGTCCAGTTAGTTCCATCTGTCGAAGTGTAAAACTTTAAGTTGGCTATAGGATAGAACGCTGTTTTATTATTAAACTGCTCTTCAAAAAGAGCCATCTCTGTAATCGAAGGTGTACCTAAATTATTTGTTGGGACACCAGTACCAGCTTGTAATAATCTATCATAATTATCAGATGTATCTGAACGAAGGAATTGTGTAGAATCTAAAGTATCTAATGTAGACGCATTTGTTGTTGTTAAACCGCCTTCACCTTTTTGACCTTTTGAACCTGTAGCACCTTTTCCACCTGTTGGACCTTTAGCACCTGTTGGACCTTTTACTCCTATTGGACCTTTAGCACCTGTTGGGCCTTTTGAACCTGTTGGGCCTTTTGGACCTGTAGCACCTATTTCTCCTTTTTGACCTTTTGTACCAGCAGCACCTTTTGGACCTACTCCACCAGCACCTCCTATACCACCTTGAGGACCTATTTCACCTTTCTGACCTTTTGAACCTGTTCCACCTGTTGGACCTTTTGGACCTGTTCCACCTGTTGGACCTTTTGGACCTGTTCCACCTGTAACACCTACTTCACCTTTTTGACCTTTTGAACCTGTTCCACCTGTTGGACCCTTAGTACCTATTCCACCTGTAACACCTATTTCACCTTTCTGACCTTTACTACCTGTTGGACCTTTAGCACCTGTAGGGCCTACTTCACCTTTAAGACCAGTGCTTGGTCCTGCCCATGTTCCATTTGCATTGATTACAGTAGTTCCTGCCATTTTTAAGACACCACTTGAAATAATATCTAAACTATCTTTTACTTGTAAATCTCCCCCGTCATTTAAAATACCATTTCTAAATACAGCTTGACCTTGTGAATAAAAAGCAGTTCCAGTATGTGAAGCATATAGATAATTATTTGCTACTATTACTTCACCAGTATTCTGAACTCTAAACGCTTGTTGTTGAGAATTTCCTCCTCTTTTAATTACAAAAGCATTTCCAGTACCATCTGAATTTCCGCCAATAAATTCTGAATTACCTGTGCTAGATACTTTTCCTACAACGGTTAAATTTCCACTTCTATCCAACTCCATGGTTTGAGTAAATGTACCATTATCAGCGTTGTCTGTACCATAACCCCAATAGAATATACCACCGGTTCCATTACCATTAGAGTCACCCACAAAGTTTATGTGAGTAACAGAACCTAATACTGTTTGATTATCTGATGTTGATTGAGGATAGACACTATCAGTGTCCATATTAAAGTCTAACCAGCCAGTGCTGCCTGTACCATTAATTTGATTAACACCATTAACATTATAT
>Ga0187219_1000673_pt1 | contig 16422 bp, 14 predicted proteins | sample 13SPOviralmetaG_FD_130162 | JGI IMG/M metagenome (GOLD analysis project Ga0187219, IMG submission 130162) | Marine viral communities from the oligotrophic San Pedro Time Series (SPOT) site, San Pedro Channel, CA, USA - 13 SPOT_SRF_2010-07-21... | ecosystem: Environmental > Aquatic > Marine >... | reverse complement strand
GCAGAGCCGACAATGTTTTTAACTTGCGTAGCAGGGTTGCTAAGAAGACCGGCCAAGTAAGCTTCAGAAATCATCTGCCGTGTTTTAGCTCTCCAGCCGCCACGCGCAAACTCATTCGCTCCACGCATACCATTTTCGTTTAAATCCTGCAGGAACCGCGTTGCCATTTCATCAACAAGATCTCCACCGCCGCTTTCCTGCAGTAATCGTTTAGCCTCTTGCGCCTGACGCACTGCGCTTTCTTCGCCGCCCACCTTAATCTGGAAAGACTGCAATGCACGCGCTGCCTCTGTTTGCGCGCCTTTGACCTGCAACTGTATGCCAGCATGTATCGATAGCTGCCTGCGGAATGCTAACCGATCTGCATCAGAGCCCATGCCAGACTTTATCTTTGTGGCTAGCGTTTCCAACTTGTCAGCGCTGCGCACCAATAGCTCACGCGCCGCAACCATTTGCTCTGCGTTTAGTGAGCCATCGCCAATCTTACGTTTTAGCAGTGCCTTGGTAAAGCCTGCTTCATCTGCTAGCGCCTCTGCGGCCCGATCAATCGTAACCTCATTCGGCACATAGCCACGCTTGCGCGCAACAGTCTCATCCTTGTAAATCTCAGACAGCGCTGTGATCGTAGCCTTTACGTCATCAGTCGTGTCCATGTAATCAAAGTTAAAATCACCGCCTTCTTGCAGCGTCTTAATGCCAGCCTGCTGGCTTGTTAGTAATTCTTCTAGCTGATCGGTAACGCTTTCATCTGCCACACCAGTTTCTGGCTTAAACCCACGCGCCTCTGCTGTCAGAGACTTCTTTGCCATGTCATTGACATCAACTGCCAATGCTTCTGCTTCATCAGCCTCTTTGCTAATTGCTTCCTGCGCGCCCTCTAAGATCTGCGCTGTTTCATCAGGCTGCGCTTGAAAGCCACGCCGCTCAAACTCTACCACGCCTTCTGGGCTAAGAACCTGTGGAGCCAACGCTTTCTGCGTTGCACGCTGAGAATATGTGCCATCGTCAGGCACAAGCCCGCGCTCTTGCGGCGTAGGTACACGCGCTGGCATAGCAGGCTGGCGTCTTGCGGCAGGCACTTGCGTTGGAGAGATAGGCTGCTGAACGCTGGTAGACATCTTGTCAAGAACTTCCAGCAGCGCACGGGTGCCACCACCCGCAAGCTCTACGCCTTCACGCTCTGGCCCTACAGCAAATTCAGTAGGAGCGCCCGCAACTTGGATGCGCTGCCGCTGTTCCTGCTCTTCAGCAAGCTGTGCTGGATCTATTGCCATATTACCTCACAAACGCAAAAGGGCGCATATGCGCCCCATTATATCGTCCTTGTATCAGATTTAAGTCAACTGAGAAAGTTATTTATTTTTCAAAACTTCGTCACGCAGTAAACGAACCCTATCTACATCAATGCCAAGATTTCTTAACTGTTCATCACTTGCGTTTAAGATCTCTCTTCCAATGTCGGCAAGCTTACCGGCAGAACTTCCTCGGTTATCATTTCGTATATCCCCGTCACTTCCTGAGATGATACTGGGCTTGAGTTGTTTTGCATCCTGACTTGCAGCAGATTGTCCATTAGCTCTAGCTGTCTCTGAGAAACCCCCTGCAACTTCGGAGCCCCCAGCGCTTTGAGAATTGTTTGCGACAAATCTTCTGGTAAACTGGCTTCTGCCATTTTCATCTCCTGTCCATTTCATAACAACTATATCTGGGAACTCATCACCTTCTTTCCAACCCCGCTTCGCCCAAGCAGCTTTCATATCCTTTAACTTTAGGTCACCACCAGCTTCAGACAAAACTATGTTTGGATCAAATTTAATTCTTCCCGCTTCTTGAAATCCGAATGTACTATAAAACGTAGGTAAAAATCCAGAAGGAAATTTATCTGACTTTACAGCAAAGGCATCTAGTACAGTAGCGCCTTCCTCAATTGCCTTCATAACCGTTGTTGCGCCAATGCCTTTTGCGCCGAAATCATTGCTAACAACAGACACTAAGGCAGTTTCATCTTCTGTTAAATTAGGGCCATTTGCGTTTGGCGTCCAATAATCAGCGTCTGGGCCAAGCCCATACTCATCAAAGTAATTGTATTCTTTCTGGATGCCAAAATAAGTTCTGCTGTCATTAAGCTTATATAGCGTTAGCATTCCAGAGTTAATATCTGCCTGCAAAGCCTTGGCCGCAGTTTTGTTATCACCGCTTGGGATAGTTAGGGTTGCACTTTCTGGGGAAGAACGAGCTTCTTTAATCCAATCAAGAGCGCTAATCCCGCCAACATTTTTAGCTTGTGCTGTCGTAACCCAATCACCATCCAAAGCGTTTACCAAAAGCTTAGCCTGCAGTGGGCTTTTAACTTCGCTCATTGCAACAGACTTCATGTTATTGACAACGCTTTCAGTCACTTCTCCAACAGGCAAACTGAACTGAAAAGATCTTGCTGTGTTTGGCGGTTTAGGTCTATCAGGCTGAAGTGGGCCTTGCATTGCAACAGGCGGCCCTTGAACGCTAACGTCTGGTTCTGCTTCAGACAATGCCTTAAAAGGCAAAGCCTCACCAGAGCTTGAAGTGCCCATGCGCAACATATCTGCTTCTTTGGCAGTTCTTTCAGCAAACCACTCTGGGAACATGTTTTTTGCGGCGATAAATGGAACGCGCGCAACAGGCTTACCTTTCAAGCCATACTCATAACTTAGATGCGGCACTGTTCCCGGCTCCTCTCCAAGCTTAACTGAACCAGCCTCTCTGTCGATTTTAATAAGCATAATGCTATCATTGCTGTTTAGCCCGACATATCTAGGATCTGCTGTGGCATCTAATATTTTTTGCAAGTTAGGCGCGCCCATGTCTTGCACGCTTGGGCTAGACATAACTTGCATAATTCTATTGCGCTCTTCAAACGTAGCGCTTCTCATCCAGCTAGCAGCATCTGGGCTTTTGAGGCCGGGAAACGTATTCATGCGGCTTAGTTGCTTTTGGCCCATTGGTTTTTGGATCAATGCATCAATTTGAGAAATAGCGTCATCTGTTATCCTGCCGTCACGCACATAAGCCAATGTAGTTTCAAGCATTGCGCTATTAACTGTGGCATTCGTTTTATGGCTGCCAGGAGACATTGCTAAGACCAAAGCATAGTCTGCATCTTTATTTAACTTTTTGCTTGATACGCCCTTTGCATCAACAGCCCACACAACACTTCCATCTTTTGACGTTTGTAATAAAGGGAAGTCTGGGCCACCTTGCAAGGCAATTGGAACCTCTATTTGGCTGCTATCAATTCCAGTAAACTCACCACCCGCTCTTGTTAAGTCAGCTTGAATTGGAAATATCTTCATACCCAACAAGCTGTCGGGATCTACCATTGGCAAATCATCCACGACAGGGTTGCTTTGAGCAGGTAAGCTTATCTGGATGCCTTCTTCTTTAGCTGTTGCTGCAGCATCATCAATCGCGCCTACGCCAAACGAGCTAGTTGTTGGCATATCGCCGGTCTGGTTCATTCTTCTGCCAAGCTCAGTCAAAGCATTGCGTATAGCAGGCATTGACGCCTTCAAGCCCTTAGCACCCGCCGCAGTTAGCGGAAGAGCCTCAAGAAACGACAGGCCTGCCTCTAATGCGCCCATGCCAATCGTTAATGGATCGCCAGTATTCCTACCGCGCTCAAAAGTTCTCATGCCTTCCTGCGCGCCAAAGAACAAACCTGCCGGTGTAAAATCAGCAACGCCCAAGCCTAGATCGCGTGTGCTTTCTGGATTACCCCACAAGCCCTCTGCCATCTTGCGCGCAGTAGATCTATCAATCCCAAGCACCTCAAAGATCTGGCGCAGATCACCTTCAGTGTTTTCAAAGGTTAAACGCGTAAGATCTTGGCGCATTGTCGGATCGTCTGGCGTTACCATCGCAGCGCCCTCACGGCGCATACGCAGTTCCTCACCTTCGCGCAACGGTTCTGTGCGCCCTGTCTTCTCTTGCCTTTGCGGCATTATACCAGCGTCTTCTACTTCTCGCTGCGTAAATCCAGCCGCCTCAAAGTCTGCTATGTCAAACGGCTGCTCCATTTGCTGAAGCTCGTCTGCGTACTTGCGCACCTCTGCCAATCGATCCACCGGCTCTTCACCAAGCTTGACATAGCCGCCGAGAGACAACGGCACCAAAACGTCATTGCGCCCGTTCAGCGGATTGTACACAGCCATCTTGTTCTTTGTCGTTGCCAAGGGCGGGGGATTGCTGGCGATCAGCGTAGCCTCATCGTACTTGTCAATCTCTTCGTCGGTGTCCATCTGGATGAGGTCAGCCATTAATCAAGAACCCCTTTGTTTATGTATTCACGCTGCAATGTATTTTTTATATCACTGTAACGGCGGTCACTTACCGCGCTTTGCTCTCCCTCAGAAAGACTACCCCACCATTCGGCTAAGCTTTCCAGAGGATTTATTAAATCAAATTTTAAACCATATGAGGAATATTGTGTTTGAATACGTTTAAGATAAGCATCATAGTCTAATCTAAGCTGTACTGCAAAAAACTCTTGCTGACCTGCAATTAGATCTTTAGCTGCGGCATAAATCTCTTGCGGTGTCATTCTACCGTCAGGCGAAAACCGGCGCTCAACAACCATTGTTTTAAGATCTTTCACCACAGCATAATACGCAGCCTTTGACGCTCGGCCAAGTTCTGGATCACCAGCGCTAAGCTCATCATACTGAAACGTAGCCTTGGCAATGCCCTTCGCCTCATCCACCCCCGCATCTTCTTCTGTCGCAACTGCGTCCATGAAAAACTTAAAGTCAGCCCTTGTTAGCAAAGCTCTGCTTTCTTGCACTTCCATAGCCGTTAGCTCGCCATCATCCATCCGAACAAACAAGTTTTCATAAACCGTTTCATTACTTGTCGTTGCAAATCGCAACACCGGCTCATCTTCGTACTTGTCAAAGTTGGCTTGCATCGTAGGCGTTACAGCATTGTTGGCATACAAGAACTCTTGCATAAGCTCTGCAGCCTCTGATGCTAAAATCATTGCCTCTGGATCTGGCAGCGCAGCCTGCAACTGCGGAACATAATCAGTAACTTCGCCAGCCTTAACTCTTTCACCGGGCTCAAATCCTGCAGCGAAATATGTAAATCTGTTTGCAGCTTGATTTATAAAGAAGTTCCTATCATCTTCTAACTTTTTCTCTAGCTTTTCTTGTGCATTGGCAAACCGCGTTGCAACCTTCAGCGCATTGTCCAGTACCGCAACAGCATCATCTCTCGGCAGGTTCTGTAGCGTGTAAAGCGGATAACCGCCATTCGGCAAGTCACCAGTCTTGTCTGGATCAAGCTCACCAGCATCAATCTGCTCTAGCGCGCCAATCAGGTTCAGCACTCTAATCGGATCGGCACCCACATATGAGCCAACAACATTTTCGGCAATGTCGGTCTTCATCTTGAGATTGCTAAGCTTTACAACGTTAGCATTTGCTGCGCCTGTCTTAACCAGACGCCCCTGATCGATAGCAACGCCCGTCAGAGCATTGTCGTAGTCTTCCCTTGTTGCGTCAGGATCAGACAGCAATTGAACAACACCAGACTGCCGAGAAGCAAGCGCAGCCTGATTGGCCGCATCAATCTTTTTGTCTAGCACGCCGCGCAGCTTAAACCGAGCATCAAGCTCCATCTGCCCAAAGCGCTCTTCAAACGCTCTGCGGGTAAATCTATTCGGGCCCAGAGCCTCTAGCACCTTGTCGCGGATGCCTTGGCTTTCCTCATTCCATAGAGGGTTTTCGCCATCTAATACATTGTAAGGCTGATCCGAGCGCGCAAAGTCTCTTGCCGCCACATTCAAACCTTCTGTCGCAGCAAGCAAGCCCTCGTTTAGCTTAGTCTCTTCTGCCACCTTATAACGCATCTTAGCATAAGCACCGACCTGACCAAGCACCTCACCAAGCACTTCGCCCTTCTGTAACTCAGCCTGAGCCAGAACACTGCCGCGCATACGCGCTCCAATGCTTCTACCGGGTGCTTCACTGGTTGCGGCAATCTCGCTACGATAAACTGGTATTCTCATCTAAAGATCTCCCCCACCCCGCCAGCAGCATAAACGTCCTGCGATGCTGTTCCTAAGCTATTAATCAAGCTGCGCGTGCCCTGCGCTCTAAGACCAGCCGCCTGTGCGCCGCCTTCCATCCGAGCAAGCTGCGCATTTAGCTCGGCCTCTTCCTGAGCATCGCTAATCTGCATATTCGTAATGCTGTTGTTAAACCGCGCAACCTTTTGCGTGTAGTCAAACTCTCTGGCATTCTCGCGCAACACATCCATTGGCGTGCCGCTGCTTAAATCAAACCCACCATAAGAAAAACCAGAACGCACACCGCCCTGCACCTCTTCCTCAAAAGCATCACGCGACCGATCCTGCTCAACTAAAAAGTTAGCGTTGATAATATCTCTCTGCCTGCCAAGCAGATCTATGTCTCGCTCAATAAGATTAGCGTTAAAGTCAGCAGCTTCTTGCGCCCTGCGGGCTGCAGCATTGGCAGAGTTTTTCTGCTGAATGCCGCCTAAGATCGTCATGCCTAAAGATATGGCTTGGAATATACTCATCTATCTAGCCTCATATATCAAACGTATTCATACGTGGGAACAATGCAAGCACTGTTAATGGCAACGCTTGATTTTGCCTTACATACAAACGATCATCATTGTCAAAGCCACCGGGAAACTCAATCTTCTTATCGCCGGTAAATAACGGCACACCCTCGTCCATCTCATCTGCACTGCTGCGAAATGGTATCCGATCAGTTTCGCTAGAACTATTGCCGATCTCAGCACCAACAGTTTCAAAGAAACGTGCAGTCAATCCATGCACACGCTTTGGCTTGCCTTGGCTTGTGCCGTCAGCAGATCCGCTTTCAATACGCATTGTCTGCATATTGCTGGTATATCCAAAGCCAATAGCTGCCGTTGTAGAGCTATAATTCAGCGTAATACTGCCGCCCGATACAGTCACATCAGGATGCGCAGCGCCGTTGGCAATCACCGTCAGCGTTTCACCTTCCAGATGATACAAACCGCTCAGCGTAGTTGTTGCCGAGCCGCTATACGCTAAACCGCTATCAACAAAAAATGCGCCAGTCGTAACGCTGCCAAAATCAAACGTCTTCATACGCTCAACATATCTTTTTGTAACACTGTTAATTGTGCGCTTCACAACCATGTAAAGCTCATCCTCGCCAACCTCTGTTGGCAATGTCGTAATGCTTTCCACAACAGCCTGACCGCTGCCAAACACACCGCCCACCACATGCTTGTGCCATGCGACTATTTGCTCTTCCCGGCGATAACTCAGACCTAGAAGCGTACCATCAGTGCGCAATGCCCACACAATGCTGTCTGGCTCTTGCTGGTAAGCAAACTGCGTTAAGCCACCCTTGGTGATATGCTCGGCCAAGATCGTCATGTCAGGCGCAGCGTAGGCGTTTACATCAACATCGCCAGCATACTTAAACTCACGTACCTTCCGATCACCGCGCTGCAAGAACAGCGTGACATCCGCAACCTGCACCGGCTCTACGTTGCCAGATCCATAGTTGCTGTATTTTCTAATTAGCGTAGTGGTAGGCGTTATCGGCCCGTCACTTGTCGATGACAGCACATATTCACCGCCTGATGTGCCAATCGTCATAACGCGCGTGGCAGACAAGTAACGAATGTCGTTTACCTGATTACTGGCAATCGTATAGATTAGCGCATCATCCGCTGCCGTGCCCGTATCAAAATTCTGGTAATCCGCGTTTTTACTAAACCACAACGTTTGCGGGCTTTCATTCGTATTGCCAAAGACAAGACGCTGCTCAAAGAAGGTCACAACGCTTGGCCGGTTATTAGCGCCAGACAAAGGCTGCGTAACGGGGTTTATTTCTTGCACACTAGACAGTGTAAGATCTGCCGTGCCTCCAGACGTATAAGTCGTAAAGCCTGTGCTATTAACAATTACTCCTGCTAATGTTTTTATCTTAAACGTGTTTGTCGTGGCACCCGTGACAATATAATGGTTGCCGTTAAGCTCAGTCATGCCAGATACGTTCTGAATATAAATTATGTCATTATCAAATAATGCATGGTCATTGCTGGTTACAACAGCCTCTGATTGCTTGGATACACCAGTAATTACCTGTTCTGCACCGCCGCCCGGATCAAACGTAGTAAATGATGTTGTGTTTACATCATCGCCAGCTTCGTCCTGCAGTGTAAAAGTATTAGTCGTAACATTCGCAACTCGGTAATTTGCAGCATTAATCTCAGTCATGCCTTGAATGCTAGACAGCGCAATCTCATCACCATTGCTATAGCCATGCGCCGTTACCGTTAGAACGCCAGGATTAGCCTTAGTAATTCCCGTAATCTTTTTAACTGCTTCAAGTGGGCCTTGAAAGATTGGTATAGAAAACTTCCATGCATTGTGATTTGTGCGCGTTAACTTTCTTACATCATAGCTTGGATGCACCAAGTACATTGTATCCGCAGACTGCACAAAACGTATGTTAAACAGATCTGCTTCTGCATATGGCGTGGCAATTTCAAATATCTCTGTTGCTGTGCCGCCAGATGTATAAGTTGTAAATGACGTTGTATTTACTGCATTGCCGAATAGATCTGTCAGCGTAAATGTGTTTGTTGTAGAGTTTGCAACGAGATAGTTACGCCCATTTAACTCAGTCATGCCGCCAATCCCAGCAACGAAAACCTCATCACCATTGCTTAGTGTATGGCCGGAACTCGTAATAACGCCGGGGTTGGCTTTCGTAATTGCTGTTATTGCTTTAGCTGAAGAATCCAGAACCTGCGCGCCATTGCGATACACGCGCATAATCTGATTGCCAAACTCTAGAATATACGTGTCAGAAGACTTGAACTGAAATGGAAGTAACCGCGTTTTTACGCTGCTGCTTTTTACCTCGCCTAGAAACTCTGAGCCCGGTCTTCGCGTAACACCACCAGAAGGAATAACGATCATGTTAGTTAGATCGGCCAAGCCCTCTTTATACTTTTCAATGTTTATGCGGCCTTCAAACTTTGGGCTGATTTCGCCCGCCGTAAAAGAGCTAAACGCTGGAGCAGATCGCGCCATTAGAACCTCGCTTCAATAAAGTCGCTGGCCTCTATTTTTTGCGGCGCACCCTCTGTACTATCCACAAACCGCGCTTCTTTTAACTTGGCGTCATACAAAGAAGCCATAAGCTGGATCATTGTGGTAGATCCAGATATTGCATATGCTATTTCCTGCGCTAACCGTGCGGCCAGCGTGTCAGTTAATGTCGCATCATACTCAGCCGCATCTGTAATCTTGCCAATGTATTTAATCTTAGCCGTGCCCTCATCTGTCAAAAGCTTCCTGCCCTCAATAACAAAGACTGGGCCGCCTTTTGAGTTTTTCATGTTGTCCTGCGGGTATCCCATACTGCCGTTGTTAAACTCTAATACGCGCAAGCAAAACGGGTCTGCAGGCAGTTGAAAAGAATTCTCATAACCATACACTGGGCCAACAGTATCTTTCGCTAACTCTGCCCTGCGGATCAAGCAATTCCAAGGATGCGCCCGGAAGACTGCATCGCGGATGCTTGTGTATCGCTGATTAACAATGCGCGCCGCCTTACTGTCTTCAGTTAAGCTAATAATGTTAGACGCCCCGATCAAGTTCAGAGCATTGTTGGCAATATCAATCACGCTAGACATTAAGCATCTCCATGTAAAAAGAGGGGGCGGTTGCCCGCCCCGCTCTGTAGGTCTTAATCAACCACGTACTTGATGGTCACCTCAATGGTTCCAGTACCAGCAGCACCGCCCATTGTGGCAGTAACAATCATACCGTCTTCATTGGTATCTGTTACAGTGCCAGAGCCCAAAGCTAAAGTTGCTAAGATGTCCACCTTTTGGGCAGCAGTCGAAGCAGCAGCAGCTTTGTAAGCAGCAGCGGCAGCAGAAACAGCAGTGCCGGCAGAATTGGTATGCGCAGCATAACCAACCGACAATGTTGTCGAGCTTCCTAGAGCATCATGCGCTAGTGAGCCTTCAAGCAAACGTGCCCCATCAGGCAGTACAAACATCTGAATGACATCGCCAGATGCCAAAGAAGCTGCTTCGTACACACCATGCGCTACGCGGATACGACCGCTAAGAACATTCGATGGGTTTTTAACAACAGGATCTGCAGTCGCATTAGTCTGTTGAACTGAATAAACAGTAGCCATGTCCTATTCTCCTTACGCTTCAGAACACAACACTTCGACTACTTTTGCTTCTTCCATGCGTGTAGCACCCACAGATTGGCAATAGTAGACTTGCGTTGCGTAAGATTTATCAGCGCGCTCATCAATACGTGCAGTTGGCTCTTTGCCAATTGCAAGCTTGATACCATCGCTAGCGAAAGCAATTACGCGGCGATAGCTGGATGAATCAACACCCAAGCGGTTTGATGTGATGAATGTGAAGCCAACGAACTGATTTAAATCGCCTTGAGCCAAAGCCTTAACAGTGTTGAAGTCACTTGAAGTTACCGTGGTGTCACCCAACAGATTAGAAATCTGCTTAGGAGATACGACGATGTAACGTGGGATCGATGGGTCAACACTACCGGCATCCAAGATTTCCTTGGCTTCCAGTAGCTTTGCCAGCGTCAAACCAGTGGCGGGAGAACCCACAGCGATTTGGTTGCTGCTGTCAAAGGCAGTTGTTGTTGAACCGTCTTTACCAGTCTTTGCATTGCCAAGAGCAGCAGAGATGATCACATCATCCATTGCGCGGCCCATAGCTGCAGCAGCAGCACGGCTATATGTCGAAGTCGGATCTACCAACAAGCGAACTTTGTCCTGATCATCAATCAGATCCGCATATTCATAGTCAGACATCGTCACCATACGACGACTGTGAGGGGTATCGATCAGCGGTGTATCCGCGTGCCGAGTAGTTCTCAGAACAGCAGCAGCGCTACCGACCTGATCAAAAAAGGCTTTCTCGCCATTCACAGTTTCCACATCAACTGCAGGACGCAGTAGTGAACCCATTTGCTGTGAAAGCATCTGGATGTTCGCGGAGAACTGATTGACAAAAGCCGTAGTGATTTGTGAAGACATTGTCTCACCTTTCTACAGTTTACGTTACAGATTGCTGCGCGTGGTTATCCCTTGCGGGGCCAATGCTTACTGCTTGGGCAGTCACTCCACCTGACACACAGGCATGATGCGTGGGCCTTTCGGTTATCCACTATAGATACTCCCGGAGCGTAAGAACCTGTTGTACATAGCTCTCATGCTCTGGATGCATCTTATCCCAGTATGGCCCGCCGCGTCCAGTCATCTCAGCAATTTGCCGTGATGCCTCGTCAGGGGTCATAATCATTTCTGTCGGCGCGCCTTCCAGACTGTCTTCACCAATCTGTTCAGCCAAACCGGCAAACATCTTAACGATTTGCGGATGATCTCCCAACATACGACCATCTGCCAATGTGATTTCATCAAAAATCTCAGTGCCGCCAAGCAATGTATGAGCAGCTTTCTGAGCAAGCTCAACCTTTTGATCAAACGCTCGGCCAAATTCTTGACGTAATTGTTGCTCACCTTGATGCCTTAAATCTTCCGCAGCCTCATCAAAGCCAGACCTAGCACCCGTTAGCGTTTCCTCAAGATACGAAGCAATGCGCTGGGCCTGCGTATTGTTTAGCCCCGCATCAAGCGCTGCAGCCTTTAGACCGTTTAACTCAGTGTCAGTGAAATCAGCGGTTTCAAACTGTATCTCATACGCATCAGCCTGATCTGGTGCGCCAAGCTTTTGATATACAGCGCGCCACTCGTCAGGCGTGGCACTCTTGCCCGGAAGCGGCACCTTATCCGCTCCGATCATACGCTGCGCATGTATATAGCTTTTTGCCAGTGAAGCAGGATCAGGAAAATTTCTTAATGACGGCTCAGACCGTAAATCCTCTGGTAAGCTTTCCAGAAAGTTAGCCGGTGCCGCCTCTGCGACTTCTTGAGATCCAGTATCTTGGATTGCCTCTTCGCTCATTGTGGTTCCTTCTCGTCGGACAGCATCCGGGCGATTAGCAACACTGTTGCGCGCTGTCCTTCGTTAAATGCAGATTGATATGGATCGCCCGAAAACGTGGTTGTCTCAAAGCTAAAACGCTTCTTGAGATCACTCATTACTTGCTCACCGTCCTCTGTATTAAACGTGCGACGATACGCTAATTTCAATTCTTCTACTTTGTTCATTGGCTAATAGCCTTGACCAGCGGAGCGACCTGCTGCGCCTGCTGCGCTTGCATCATGTCCTGCTCTTGCTGCGCCACAACCTGCGCCTGCTCTGCCTGCTGCCGCCGTATCCGCGCAATCTCTTCATTGCTACGAATAACCCGCGCTGGCATACCAGTAACCTCAACAAGATACTGCACCAGCTTATCTGGATCTAAGTAATCCTGCACAGGCGCAACCTCACCGATCTGCGTTAACACCTCAAACCCGCGCAACATTCCCTGCAGATCTGTCAGCTTCTGAGCCTTCGCAAGCGGCGAGACATACTCAATGTCAATGTCCTGACCTTGTAAAAGCTCCGGGGCGGGGGGAAGAAGACCCTCCCGGAGCAACAGCGCAAACGAGCGAGATATGAGAGGACGAAGGAGTTCCGCTTGAAGCCGCCCCAAAACGGGCCCAAGCAATCGCATCTTTTCCTCGTTGCGCTGTAACACTTCAGTTGCTGTCATTGATGGGCCTTCACCCAAAAGCAACTGATCAACATAAAACGCCTGCCTAATAGCATTGCGCCGCTGTTCTTCCATATTCAAACCCAGCGGATTGTTTGCACCAATCTGCAAAGGCTCTAACCGATCACGCGTGCCAGATCTATAAAAGTTTAGCGATCCCGGCGTTGTTCTTACCGGCAGCATAAACCCGTCATCTGGAACCATAAGGGGCGGGTCAATCTGCTTCTGCGCAGCCCTGATCGTCACCTCTGACATTTTGTTAACCATCTTAACATCTGGCAACGCAGTCATTGCTGGCGATCGGCCATAGCTGCTTACGCTATCCTTATTAAAACGCGGCACCATAAACGGGAAGTCATCAAAACCACCCTCGCTCAAGATCTGCTTGCTAGCGAGATGATAATAAACAGATGCAATAGGCTTACTCTTTGCCATCTTTCCCTTGGCCTCTGCCCTTGGAAACACAGCGTGTATGACCTCATGCTCTTTGTACGGGTCATTCTTCTGATCAGCCAGAACAGCACGCGGTGAGTTCTCTTCGCCAAAACGCATAACAATCGCACGCGCCGTTAGCTTAAACTTACGATACACCGTATCAACGCGGCCCTCTGCATCCTCAGAAATCAGTATCTCCGCTATATGCCGAGAACTAAACCGCAACCCATCGCCATCGCCCTCTACATAGAAGGCAGCAGTACCAAAGACCACCAAGTCATAATAAAGCTCATGGATCTCCTGCTGGAAGTTAGACCGATTAAACGCCTGATACACTTGATCCAAGCTACTCTCTAACCACTCATTCGCCTCATCACTGCGCTGCAGTTCCTGATCGCGGAAACGCATAGAAAACCAAGGCGTGCTAGGACTGGTAAGCATACCATGCAGACTAGACGCCAATAATTCTACCGCATGAATAGCAGTGCCGTCATAAATCAATTCAGTGCGCTTATCACCCTGCGTGCGCTTCTTCGTAATATCTGCCTTACGCGGCAGCATATAATCAGCTAGCTGCTGCCAATGATTTTCCCAGTTAGACCTCTGAGACTGCAACGTCTTATATCGACGCTCAAGCTGCGTCACTATCGGAGAAACTTGCGCCATTACACCATCCTAAAGCTATTCAGCATACTTTTCTTTTTCTTTACGCCCTCTATGGCCCCGCCTTGGGTGCGACCCACCATGCGCTGCTGTAGGCGTTCCAACGGGTCAATCGTTGCCGCCTTCATTCCCTGCGCCGGTTGCGAAGAAATCTGCCCCATCATACCAGCAATATTCTGAGGCTGTTTTTTAATCATCATTTGATCAAACCCATTAAAGAACGACGAGGGCGCGTTGTATCAGGATCAGCAAGCAATCCCTGCGGCCCCGTTAATATCGTGCTTTTCCGACCCTTTTTACCAGCCGTCATAGCAGCCGCCTCAGTAGAGCCATCTGGTGCTGCACCTTTCAACACCTCATTAGCGCCGGGAACCGCAGCCTCTGACGCACCGTCAGCCGTATCCGCATCAGGAGACGGCGCAGGGCCCTTTGGCCGCTCAGCAGGCCTGTCAATCTCACGCCGCATTGCCTTCATCTGTTCAGACTGCGCCATTCTCTGTGACTGCGCAGTGCGCTCGTCATAGCCATAGGGCTTGTCCGTAGAAATCCCCAAGCCATACGCAACATCACCCGTAATAATATCCAAGTGATCGCTAAGGTCTTTAGGCTTCATTTTAGTCTTTACCTTACTCACACCCAACTTATCCTCAGATGTCTTATCCTCTAGCTCAGTCGGGCCAACGCCAATCGCAGCCATTAAATCATCAAAAAATCCCATAGCCTACCTCATGCTGCAAAAGGGTCATACTCCATGACCGCTTGTCTCTGCGGTGCCCTAGATCGATCCCGCGTTTCCCTAAGCCCCACAGCAAAATACCTAAAAGCATCCGCAGCGTGACTGCTCCAATCATGTACCGGCGAAGCACGAAAACTTCGCGTCCTCTCATTATACGCCCGGTGATACTGCCGCAACGCCTCCAAACCATCCCTGCACTTCTCACGGTCAAACCACAATCGAGGTATCAACATCTGCGCAGCGTGTATCCCGTCCTCAACAGGAAGCTTAGGAACAACACGAAAATTCAAACCAAGATCCCAAGCAATCTCTCGCCTACTCTTACCACTACCAAGCTCACGCACCTCTATATCATGCGGCGCATTGTGATCCCCGTACAAATACTTTTTCTCCGAGAGAACCTTACAATAATGCGGCAATCCCTCATTCCTATTCTCATAGAAATCTATCACATGCACAGCACGGCCAACACTCTGCGTAAACCAAACCGCCGTACTATCACCAACACCCAAATCCCACCACGTATCAACACGCACAGAAGGATCATAAGGAACATTAGCTATACGACCAGACGCCGTTATCTCCTCTAAATCCTTACCGTAAATCGCACCCGGAACATTCGCATTCCAACTGCACTCAAATTCCTGCGCATACTGATCTGCACTCATCATATTCTGAGCAGCAGACAATTCCTCATTATCCAGCAACCCAGTCTCTGAAGCCTTATATATCGCAGTCAACCAATCATCATTCGCAGCAGACTGCTCATAAAGCTCATAGAACGCGTTATGCCCCTTAGGAGTACCAACAAACACACCCCAGCCCTTACGGTCACTCAGCGCTGGCCGTATGACCTCTGGGAACACATTCTCAGGCATCTGTGCAACCTCGTCCATCACACAGCCATCCAAATAAATCCCTCGCAAACTATCCGGGTTCTCAGCACCCAGCAAAGAAATCCTGCCGCCAGTAGGCAAATCACACCGCAACTCAGTCTCGTGAAACTTCACACCGGGTATCTTCCCAGCAAACTGCTTCAAATAATCCCAAGCTACATTCTTAGCCTGACGATAAGTCGGTGCCATATACGCATATCTCGGCGAGGGCTTGCTGTTCATAATCGCATCCCTGAGAATGTGATTAATCGCCCACACCGTCTTTCCAAAACGACGATGACAAACAACAACACCCCAACGCTTCGCCTGCATCTCATTGTGCAGCATCATCTGCAATGCACGCGGCTCATAAGGTATCTCAATCTTCAATGCTCTGTCTCTCCATCGCGGAACACCATTACACCAGCACGCTCCAACATCCGCTCGTATAAGTCAATCAACAGAACCTGAGCATGTACCCGCTCATCACCGCTAGCATCCCTAGCAGCCTCCCTAAGAAGCGTCAGATGCGCAAAGAATGCATGTGTGTTAGGCTCCATGGCAACGTGTGTGTGAGACACTCCTGTGCAGGTATATTACGTGTATGCAGGTGGCGGGCGGTTCTGCGGGGGGTAGGGGTCGGCGGGTCATAAATTTAACATAATCACTATTATGCGCCTAAGCAATTGTTTGTTATCAAGCACTTAGCAAATCACCCTATCCGCTGAATGCTCAAACCACAACATATAGTATTTCAAAACCAAACGGCGGGGGTGGTGTTCTCGCGCGTAGCTCGGTCACGATCAGGATGTGATATACACACACATTCCCCCATATCTTCTAGCACATCCCTAGTGCTTAACGATCTCCTGCCGCTGCGTGCTGACTGTCACGCTGTCCTCGTCATGTGCGCTGACAGCTACATCACCGCCTGCCCATGATATTGTGATGGCTTGTTGCTGTGGTGCTTCCTCTTTCTTATCCCGGAT
>Ga0187219_1000672_pt1 | contig 16428 bp, 13 predicted proteins | sample 13SPOviralmetaG_FD_130162 | JGI IMG/M metagenome (GOLD analysis project Ga0187219, IMG submission 130162) | Marine viral communities from the oligotrophic San Pedro Time Series (SPOT) site, San Pedro Channel, CA, USA - 13 SPOT_SRF_2010-07-21... | ecosystem: Environmental > Aquatic > Marine >... | reverse complement strand
TTTTTTGATGATGATGAGGATAATATTAAATTAGCAAAATCATTAAGTAAAGAACCTGGTATAAAAATGAGAGCCAAATTAATTAAGAGCAAATGGATTCCGAAATTCAACGACTTCAAATAAAGCTAAATATATTTACGTCTATCTTAAAACAGATTAGGGATATATCTAATTCATCTACTACAAAAGTTGGGTGTATGGCACTAAGAAAAGATTTTAGTAAAATTGCAAGCTTTGGTTACAACGGATCATATAGCGGTGCAGGTATTAATGAAGATACTGGAACAGAAGAAGATAGTCTTAGCCCAGGAGAAAGTGGTTTTATTCACGCTGAAGTAAATATGATTGCTAAGTTTAAGGAATATGATCCTAATAATTATATAGTACTTTTAACTCTTTCGCCTTGTAAGATGTGTACTAAAATTTTAGTTAATGCAGGATTTAAACATGTATATTGGATTGATGATTATCGTAACCAAGATCACCTAGAAATTTTTAAGCAGTGTAAAATCACTCACGGCACAATTGATTCTCTAATTAAAGACTACCATCTAATCAAAGACTGAATATATACAAAAAAAGTATATCCCAGTGATCTTAGAGGCAATAACATTTAAATTAGCTTTAGACTTTTTCATTTTCTTAAAAAAGAATCGTATAACTTGTACAAGTATTAAGGTTGATTTTTTTGATAGAGTAAAGCATGAATATATTGATTTTGCAGATGTTGCTGCAATGCAAGCATATTATAATAAAAACTATATCCCAATAGACAATTGTTTTTTAGGTGATTTAGTTTCTATTCAATTCTTTTTAGCTGAAAGTGAGCTTTATGATTTTACAACTGAATTTAGAGCAATAGATGTTACAAATAAATTTACATTAGAAACTGGATCTGCTTACGACCGCCAAAGAAATGCAGGAAGAAAGGTACTTATAGATAGACAAATACAATTAATCAAAAATGCTGTAACGGATTATGTTAAGTATTGGAGAGAATTAAAATACATCTATATTACTGGAATTTATTCACCTTGTTATGCAGAACCAGGGTGGTCAGAAAATACTTGGTGGCTTAAATCATTTAGAGAAGCATTTACAACAAGCAGGGATACATCTCAATTTCCATATTCAGATATAACCATTGTTGAAAACCCTCCAAAATAAAGACATCAATAAGAAGAATAAATAAAAAAATATTTAACATCAATGGCAACGTCATTTAATAACCTACAGGAATATATTCTTTTTAGAGTTGAGCTAGGAAGAGAACTATTCAATGCAGAGGTTGATACTAATTTTCAAATGGTATCTAACCCATGGGTAGAGTCTAGAGTATATGAGATAGGTAACATCGTTTATCATCCTGTAGTAGTAGATGATCCTACAACAACCGGAGAAGATCAGGTACTAGTTTGGTGGAGAGCCAACGTTAGAACTACACAAGGTGTATTTGATACATCTCAATGGGATATCATTGGAGGTATAGGTTCTGGTAAAGTTAGTGTAAAGGGTGCTAATAGTTTTGGAAAAATTAATGTTAATTCTACTAAAGCAACAGGTTCTTTGCAAAATGGTAATGATGCATTAATGCAATCAACAATTGGTGATGATACTTTTAATCTTATTGCTGGACAAGGAATGCAGCTTCAATATAACTTAGCTTCTAAATCTATTGTTCTTATTAATACATTAGCTTCCAATCCAGGAGAAATAAATGTAGGCCAAAATATAGGCCAAGGTGTTGGTCATCAAGATGTTTATGCTGGAAAATCTGGTGTTAATTTACAATTTAGAGGATTTGATGCAAGTAATACTACAGGTACTGCATTATCAGTTAGTACTAATAATGTACAAGATAATATTGTTTATAATTTTAATGAAGCAAAAGTTAATCTTGCAAACTTAAATGATGGTTCACCGGAGATTGGTATGCTATCCAATGTGTCTAGTGTAATTCCAAGTTCTTTAGATATTCTACAATGGAATGCAGGTTCTGGTTTATGGTCGCCAACTTCATTAGGTAGTTTAGGACAACAAAACATATATACAACTAGTTCAATAATTTTGGCGGCTGATAGAATAGTTAGATTAAATGGATCAGCTGGTAATTTACAATTTAATAGATCTTCTGATTTAAACACAGGAGTTCATATTCCAAACACTTCAAACAACCATCAATTAGAATTAAGAAATTCTTTAGCAGGTGGTGTGACTGGATTACAACATACTTTAAATAATACTATAAAAGCTAGAAGTGGTTTCTTTGGTACGGATGGATCCTATTATATTGCGATAGGTGCTCTTCCTGGTGGTTTATCTGTTGATGCGCTAAGTATATCTGCTAATAGTGAATTGTATATACCTCAACTAGAAGCTGATGAAGTATCAGCAGTTGATGGCTTTAAGATTCCTTTAGTTAATCTTAATGCTCCGACGAAAGGTAGATTTGAATCTTCATCCAGTTTTAGAGCTTCATCTATACAGTCACATACTGGAACGTGGACTGTGAGTACTTCACAAAAAGGAAGTTATAGTCTTCAGGGTGAAAATCCATTAGTTGGAATGAATTATACCACCGCTGGAATTACTTCAAGACATAATTATTCTGGTACATTATTAGAGGGTAACAGTATGAGACTGACTTATCAGACTCCTTTAACAACTGTAGGTGTTAATACACTACAATTGATGAATAAGACTAATGGTACTTATATTGGTAGCGATATTCAGACTACTAGTACTTCTGCTATTTTGGCGACAAAATTTATCGGATCTAATATTTCACTTCATAATAAAACAAACGCCTTAATTAATATTGGGGAAGTAATTGCATTCACAGATGAAACAGGAATACTAGTTAGTCCACAGAGAGTTGGATTATATTCCAATGTGGTAGATACACAAAATGATGCAGAAGCTGGTACAATTATAGCAAGTCTAGTTGCCGATAGTGGTACATGGGCTGGTTACTTTGTAGGTTGTGTTAATATAGATAAAGGTGGATTAGTTCTTCCTTCTACAACTTTTGCAAATAGACCATTATGTAATGATGTAAGTGGTGGTACTACTTCAGAAAGAACTCTATGGATTAATTCTGCAAACGGACATCTATACAGAGGAACTGTTGATGTAGAAGCTACAGGTGGTGGAGGAAGTTCTACATTAGGTGGTTTAAGTGATGTAACTATTACTAATATACAAGATGATGATCTTATTGTATATAATAGTTTTACTGGGCAATGGGAAAATGCTTCTCTTGCTGCATATAACTTATCTGTACTAGAAAATACTGATGGTAGTGCTAGTGTTCAATTAACTGATGGTAGTGGAACAAGCGATGTTGATTTAATACCAGGTACTAATGTAACCTTTGTTATTGATGAGGTTGCTGATACAATAACAATTAATGCAACCGGCGGTGGTGGTGGTGGCGGAATTGGTGCAACAGGAGCTACAGGAGCTACAGGAGCTACCGGATTGAGTGGGGCAACTGGAATAGCGAGTATTAGTAATTCATGTACAAATAGTCAAACAAACCCTAGTTGGATTAGTTGGTCTAATGCACTGGGCGGCTCAGGTTTAAGTACTGTAGCTACTAACACAGGTAGTGGTCTTATGTCAACTATGACCCAAGTTAATATTGGTAATGATATAGGCAATCCTTTACAATCACTACTTACTATCGGTGATCTAATTTCATTTGAAGAGAATGTCATCTCAGGAACTGCAACTGGTGCTGCTGTGTTTGAAGTTACTGCTATAACACCAGGTGCTACATTTATTAATTTACAAGTAAACTATATAAGTGGCGGTAATTGGACAATGCAATCCGGAGCTAACCAAGATGTAGCATATTGTATATACTTAGCAGGTGGGGTTGGTCTTACTGGATTTACTGGAGCTACAGGTATAGGTTCAACAGGATTTACAGGATCAACTGGATTTAATGGTGCTACTGGATTTATCGGAGCTACTGGTTCTGGTGCAACTGGTGCAACAGGAGCAGGTGGAATTGGTGCAACTGGATTTATTGGAGCAACTGGTTCTGGTGCCACTGGTGCAACTGGTTCAGGAGGTATTGGTGCCACTGGATTTATTGGAGCAACTGGATTTACTGGAGCTACAGGTATAGGTTCAACAGGATTTACAGGATCAACTGGATTTAATGGTGCTACTGGATTTATCGGAGCAACTGGGATTGGGGCAACTGGATTTATAGGCTCAACAGGATTTATAGGCTCAACAGGATTTAATGGTGCAACTGGATTTATTGGTTCTACAGGTATAGGTTCAACAGGATTTACAGGATCAACTGGATTTAATGGTGCTACAGGATTTAATGGTGCTACAGGATTTAATGGAGCAACTGGAATTGGAGCAACTGGATTTATTGGTTCAACAGGATTTATAGGTGCAACTGGTTTTAATGGAGCAACAGGAGTTGGTGCAACTGGATTTGATGGGGCTACTGGTTCCAGAGGATTTACTGGTTCAACTGGTGTTGGTTTTACCGGAGCAACCGGCGTTGGTGCAACTGGATTAACAGGACAACAAGGTGCTACTGGTACAATAGGTGGGCAGGGAGCAACAGGTGCTGTAGGTCAACAAGGAGCAACAGGTCAACAAGGATTTAGAGGAACACAGGGTGCTACTGGTACGCAAGGATCAACTGGATTTACTGGTTCAACTGGTGCTGTAGGTCAGCAAGGAGCAACTGGAGCTATAGGTGGCCAAGGAGCAAGTGGATTTAATGGGGCAACAGGTGCAACGGGTGCCATAGGTCAACAAGGAGCCACTGGTACAATAGGTGGACAAGGAGCAAGTGGATTAACAGGACAACAAGGAGCAACCGGCCAACAAGGATTTAGAGGACAACAAGGAGCAACGGGAACACAAGGATCAACTGGATTTACTGGTTCTACCGGAGCCGTAGGTAATCAAGGTGCAACTGGAGCTATAGGTGGCCAAGGTGCAAGTGGATTTACTGGTGCAACGGGTGCTATCGGTCAACAAGGAGCCACTGGTACAATAGGTGGACAAGGAGCAAGTGGATTTACTGGTTCTACTGGAGCTGTAGGTAATCAAGGAGCAACAGGTACAATAGGTGGACAAGGAGCAAGTGGAACTCAAGGATCAACTGGATTTACTGGTTCTACTGGTGCTGTAGGTAATCAAGGAGCAACAGGTACAATAGGTGGTCAAGGTGCAACTGGATTTACTGGTTCTACCGGAGCCGTAGGTAATCAAGGAGCAACTGGAGCTATAGGTCAACAAGGAGCAACAGGAACTCAAGGAGCAGCAGGTGAACAAGGCGCAGTTGGTGAACAAGGAGCTACAGGTACAATAGGTGGCCAAGGTGCAACTGGATTTACTGGTTCTACTGGAGCTGTAGGTAATCAAGGAGCAACAGGTACAACGGGTGGCCAAGGTTCAACTGGATTTACTGGTTCTACTGGAGCCGTAGGTAATCAAGGTGCAACTGGAGCTATAGGTCAACAAGGAGCAACAGGAACTCAAGGATCAACTGGATTTACTGGTTCAACTGGTGCTGTCGGTCAACAAGGAGCAACTGGAACTATAGGTGGTCAAGGAGCAAGTGGCGCTATTGGTCAACAAGGATCAACAGGAACACAAGGAGCAAATGGTGAACAAGGATCAACTGGGTTTACTGGATCTACTGGAGCTGTAGGTAATCAAGGTGCAACTGGAGCTATAGGTAATCAAGGTGCTACTGGATTTACTGGTTCTACTGGAGCTGTAGGAGAACAAGGAGCTAATGGAGAACAAGGAATTAAAGGTGGACCAGGAGCAACGGGAGCACAAGGATCAAGTGGATTTAATGGGGCAACAGGTGCAACGGGTGTAGAAGGTGATCCAGGACTCCAAGGAGCCACAGGAACTCAAGGAGCAGCAGGAGAACAAGGTGCTGTAGGTAAACAAGGTGCAACAGGTGCTGTAGGCCAACAAGGAGCTAATGGAGAACAAGGAGCAATTGGTGAACAGGGAGCAACTGGTGCAGTTGGTCAACAAGGAGCAACAGGAATTAAAGGTAATATAGGTGATCAAGGAGCAAGCGGTACAATGGGAGCAACCGGAGAACCTGGGCCAGGTGGAGCAACTGGATTTACTGGTTCTACTGGTGCTATTGGTAATCAAGGTGCTCAAGGAGCTGTTGGTGAACAAGGTGCAACAGGTACAATAGGTGGACAAGGAGCAAGTGGATTAACAGGTCAACAAGGAGCAACTGGTGCCATTGGTAATCAAGGAGCAACAGGAGCTCAAGGAGCAGCAGGTGAACAAGGTGCCATTGGTAATCAAGGAGCAACAGGAACTCAAGGAGCAATTGGAGAACAAGGTGCTATTGGTAAACAAGGTGCAACTGGTGCTGATGGTGCTATTGGTAATCAAGGAGCAACTGGTGGCCAAGGAGCAACAGGTGCCATAGGTAATCAAGGAGCCACTGGAACACAAGGTGCTGACGGTGAACAAGGTGCTATTGGTAAACAAGGTGCAACTGGTGCTGATGGTGCTATTGGTAATCAAGGAGCAACTGGTGGACAAGGTGCAACTGGTGGACAAGGTGCTATAGGATTACAAGGAGCAACTGGTACTCAAGGTTCTACTGGACCTATAGGTCAACAAGGATCTACTGGTGTAACACTAGGAGCAACTGGTGCAACTGGTGTAACTGGTGATTATGGAGGATATCTTACAGCATATACCGCTGCTGCTGTAAATCAGTCAGCTGCATTCCAAGCTAATACAGCAATCACAACAGCAATTGATTGGAAGGCAGCTTCTCAAACAATATTCTTAGCCGCTGAAGGTAATGATCCTACATCTGGTGCTGCAATTGATTATCAGGTTAGCAATGTAGTATACTCAACCTGGAATTCAACAATCACATCTTCTGAAAATAAAGCTTTTATTAGAATCTGGGAATATGGAGCACCGGATAAAGTAAATTATTATGAATTTGACTATAATAATATAACTACTACAAATGGAGCTGCTGGTGGTATAGAATTATCTAAAGGTAGTTACATAGGAGGTGCTGGTGTTGCTACATTTAATAAACCTTTAGTTGGATGGGGTATGAATGGTAACCGTGGTGCTGATGGTGCTACCGGTCCTACTGGTCCACAGGGTGCAGTGGTTGGACAATCAACATTATTACAATCAAGATTTTCAGGATATAGAAATGCGGTACCTGATTGGAATGGAGCTGGAGCTAGTAATGCTAAATATGCAGTAGGTGGAACTACTCCAAATTGGGGCGCACCAAATTCTCCTACTCAAGTATACTATCAAATGGAGACGGCCCAAACGGATACATTTAATACGGAAGATATTTTAGAATCTGGTTTTCATGGGCAAGCATCACCAGGTGGAGATTTAACTGGAGGATTTTTAAGAATAACTGCATTGGCTTGGATGTCAGATCAAGTATCTAATCCTCTTTATCTAGGTAGAGTTAGAATATCAGTAAAGAAATTTGATGTAACTCCTAATAGTGCTGGCCTTGCAACACCAACGGATCAACCTACTGCTACAATTATAGATAACACTTCATATCAAATAGCACCAAATACTATTCCTGGTCCGTTTGGAGCCTATTCATGGAGTTTTATTCTGGAGTCGGATGGACTAACTGTGACTCGTAATGAAATCTTTAAATTAGGATTTAGTTATGAGGTAGTGGATAATGGAGGAAATCCTATTACATTAGCTACTAATGGACCGTGGGCAATTAATTGGAGGATGGAATATTGTATTATATAAACTAGGTTATTAAACAATTATTATATTTAAGGTATAATAATAAATAGACAACAAATGCAAAAAGATAATATTGAGGAAACTCCACAAGAAGTCCATGAAAATAAATATTGGCAATGGGTTAAAGGAGAAAAATCTGGTGATGTAGTTACTATTAAGAATATTGACGATAAGTGGATAAACTTTAATGAAGGTGGTAGATTATCAAAAGATTTACAAAATGAATTTATACAACAATTAGATGCTGATATAGCTGGTGAATTTGTAAAACCACAAATGTTAATCAATGATCCATTGAATGTATCAGCTTCGCCTAAAAAAATACAAGAAGTTGTAATTCCCAAAAAGGAAATTTCTCCTATTCGAGTTTTATTTAATAAGCAAAAGAAAAATAATAAAGTAAAACTTTTATTAGAATTTCCTGTAAACATTCCAACAAAAGGTGTGTATGAATTAATGAGTACATCATTCGATAAAAAAGAAGTTAATGAACAACTAGAATCATTTATTTTAGATCAATTATCCGAAGATGAAATATTAGACTGTTTACATAACAGTGTAAAATCATTAATTGAGAGCAAGTATAAAGGTGAATAGCACACTTTATAACTAGTAATATATAATAAAATTAATCATATGAGCGAGACTGCAAAACAAACTATACCTAATCGTCGCCAAAGAAGAGCGGCGATGAAAAATCAAGGAATCTTAAAAATGAAAAGTAAATTATCATTTAAAGAATGGTTAGAAATCTGTAAACAGACTAGAGAAAAAGGCAAAGAAATACATGAAGCTAATGTTGAAGCTGCTGAAAAATCTATATATGCTAAATTAGAAGAAGTTGAAACTGTTAAGATAGCTAATTGGAAAGAAGAAGGTTATACAGATAAAGAAATAGAAAAGTTAAGAGAAGCCTATTCTCTTATAATGGTTAAAGATAAATCTACTTGGCATGCTGATAAAAAATTAGCAAGAAAAACAATTAAAGAATTAACATCTACATTATATAAAAGAAAGTCGTAAATGATTAAAATAGTTTTAGAGCCAGCAAGAAATGGTGTTATTAAAAAAGTCATTGATGATAATCATGGTGGAGGAAGGGAGCATTTTACTTCAACTGATGTTTATGAATCAAATGAAAATGATAAGAATCAATTTAGTTATATAAAAAGATTCTTTTTTGATTTATGCGATGATATTGGGTTAGAACCAGGTAGTAAATTTGATAAAAATGTATTAGATATTAATACACGTTGGGGTACTCATTTTGAACCAACAGTTAAGGATATTGAATTTAAAATAAAATCTCTTAAGAATGAGCTTAAGGAGCTAGAAGAATGGAAGAAGAACATATAGAATTTAATTTCATATACTCTAATGATGCACTACGTGTTAAAACATTTTTAGGAAATGTTCCTAGAAGTATAGAGTGTATAAATTATATGGATATATTTAACAAGCTTACAAAAAATGATTTTTATCAATATGAGCCATCTGATGCAGTAGTATCATCTTATTTAATGAGGCAATTACAGAATGCAATTAATCGTAATATATCCACAACGATATTTTATGTTTTAGGCAATTTAAATACAGAGACGGTTGGAGGAATACAAAGTTATGTAGAATCATTATCATCTAAACCTATTACTTATAAAATTTATCATTCACCGGATATTATGGTCAATGGCACAGCTGAGCTATTTGATGACATAATAGAATTTGAATGAAAACTCACAGAATATTTAATAAAGGACAAAATGTATACTGCTTATTAGCATCCCATACTAATCCTAATATACTTTTACCAGTTAAGGGTAAAATCTTAGATTCCAAATGGGATCCAGTAAATCCTCTTTATCAAATTCGTATTATTAAGTTCTATGATAATATGAAATTTTTAAAACAACATTTCTTTGATATGAATTTCAGGCATGTGTTTGAAAACAGAGCAAGAAAAATGATTCTTAAAGCTGATGATTATAAAACAGCAAAAGTATTAGAAGATAGATTAAATGAAAAAGATAGAGAAAGGTTTTATGTAGTTATAGAATCGGTTATGTGTACTAAAACAAAAGTTGGGTTATCAGAATTATTTGAGAAGGTACAACTTTATATGATATCTAAAAATCTAAAAGAAATAAGAGAAATTTCTGCAAGACCATTTTTTAAAGGTCCACTTTCATTAGATAGTATAAAAGAATTTGATGCAAGATATAAAAAAGGCTGGTTAGATAAATTTGAAAAAGGTGACCTTAATATTGATAAGTACCTTGACAGCCTAAGTTGAATATATAATAAAAATAAGACTCAAATATGGGACCGGTCCAAACTGACATTAGCAGTTTAAACAGCGCAATGCCTCAATCACCAAATAGTCAATCAGGAGCAGTGCTTCCGGCTTTTGGTGGTGAATCAGTTGGTTTTGCTGCTGATGTATCAGCTGCTTATGCAAAAGGATTTTATGCACAGGCTGGTAAACCTGCTCGTGCAACTGTGCCTACTAATATGGTAGACCAGGACATTCCTGCGGCTATTGGTAATAAATATGCTTTATTTAATTTTCAAGGATTTAATGGGGCAGGTTCTCAGGCAGCTACAAAATTTTATACTGATCAACCTGATAATATATTAATGGGAGGTGAGGGTGCAAAAGGTATTTCGCTCCCAAGCTTAATAAACTGGTTTAAAGACAAATATCCAAAAATACAATATTCACCATCAGAATTTTTATATTCTAAATATTACAAGAAGATTCCACTTAATCATTTAATTACATTAAGAAGGTTTCCAATGCCTGTAACTGATAACATTTATAATTATCAAACAATGACTGCTTCTGAGAATGGTACACCAGATTCAAACACTGAAACAGACGCAACAATGGCTGCTGGTGTAACTGCTATAACTTATATGGGAGCAACCGCAGGTAATCAGTTGGAGGAATTATTAAAAATGAGTTTTGGTTTAAAGTGGAAACAACTTGATGCTAAATTTGAAGAAATAGAATTAGCTAAAGGGATGAGTGGTTTTAGTGCAGGTAATATGGGAATGGGCGGAATTGCTGGTAATATTGTAAATGCCACTGTTGATGCCGGTCAAGGAACGTCATATAAAGAAAGACATGCAGCAAAATATGGTAAAGGTGCATTAACAGGTGATAAGTTAGGTACTACATATGCCGACTTTGTATTAGGACCAGTGAATGTTGTAGATAATACAACAATTAGAGATAGAGGAATAAATTTTCAAAATGATATGAGATTGCAATTTGAATATGAACTCAGATCTTTAGCATTTATTAATCCAAAGGTTGCTATGATTGATATTATGAGCAATATGTTAACTATGACAACTAACAATGCATCATTTTTTGGTGGAGGTCATAGATACTATGGATCTGCTGGTGATGTTGGTACAGCATTAGGCGATACCAGTGCATTACAGAATGGAGATTTTGTAGGATATTTTAAAAGTATTGCTTCAGATATAAAAACTGGTTTTACTGGTTTATTTGGTGGAGCTGATGGTGAATTTGATGGTAATAAGATAAAAGAAGCTTTAAAAACAATAGGAACTAATTTGTTAGGAAATATGATGGGAGGGTTTTTAGGTAATATGGGAATTGGTAATACAGCAACAGCTGCTACTAGGTCTTTTATTAGCGGAGAACCAACAGGTGATTGGCATGTGACAGTGGGTAATCCTCTTAATCCTATTTGTATGATGGGTAATATGATTTGTGATAGTACTGAAATGGAATTAGGCCAAGGATTAGGATATGATGATTTTCCTATGGAAGTAAAATTTAACATAAATTTAAAACATGGTAAGCCTAGAGATAAAGGTGATATAGAAAATATGTTTAATGCAGGCCAAGGTAGAATATATGCAGCAATACAAGATGAAGCTGATTATTTAAATTTAGATACGACAGATACACCGGTGCAAACTTACGGAAATATTCCAACGGGTACTAATGATATTCAACAGAGTTCTCAATTAGAAGGAGGTACTGCTACTAATGGATATAATGCAGGCGCACCAGCATCTACATTTCCTCCAGATCAAATAAAAAATATTGATACGGCGCCTGATAATTTAGGTATTCCTATTAACTTATTTGAAGGTACAAAGAAAGCTGTTGTTGATGCATAATTAAATTAATTTAAAATGAATATTAAATCTCTTACTTTAAAAAATAAATTGACAATTGAAAGAACTGGTGAGCAGTATTTTGATTTAACTGCTCCTTCGTTTAGGTATAAGCCAGAACTAGGTATTAAGGCATTACACTATATTAAACAAGATCAGGTAGGAAGAATGGATAAAGTATCACTTCAGTATTTTGGAAAGAGTGATTATGTAGATGCTCTTTGTATAGTTAATAATATATTTAATCCTTTTTCATTAAATGAAGGAGATGTTATAATTATTCCTAACTTGTCTGACTTAGCAGCGGTTTATAGTAGACCTAACGCTGCCTCTAGACCTAATCCTGTTTTAGAGGATTATGTTAATACAGATAGACAAAGCGAAAAAGATCAAGCCAGAGTACAAAGATTAGTACAAAAAGCAAAAACAAAGGAGAGTGGTGTAGATACACCTATACCTCCTAATATGCTACAACAAGGTCAAGAATCTAAAATATACGAAGGAGGAAATATAACCTTAGGTGCAAATTTACCAATACGTAATAATAATAATTCTTAAGATATGTCTGAAAGTGTAGTTGAAAGAAATATACTAACAATAATAGAACCTACTATAGAATTAGATGCTCTTACTATGTTAGATAGAGAAAGTAACTCAGATAATTCAAACGGGCTAGCAATGGAAGTTAGACCTTCTAAATTTTCTTCTATAGTTCCTTATGTTATAGTAAATGGATATGAAGTAGACTTTACTAAATTACGCTTTTTTGAGGTAAATAATGAAGATTTTTATCCAACTATTAAATTAATATTTGCAGATAGAGACAATATGTTTACTAGTAGATTTTACCCTAAGGATGGTGATATTGTTAAAATAAACATTAGATCCCAGGGAGATGAAACTACATTTAAGCCTATAAGAATAGATTTTACTATTAATTACTGTAAGCCAATTAATAGTAATGCAGGCGGTGGTCGATTAGTTGCTAATGAATATTTACTTACAGGTAGAATGTTTGTTCCTAATCTATTTACTGAAAATGTATCTTATGAGGAAGATGTTACAAGCTGGGATGCGTTATTAAATATTGCAGAAAAACTAAAATTAGGTTATGCATCTAATGTTGAAGAAACTGCCGACCAGATGACTTGGACTAATCCTAATGATACTAATGAAACTTGGATACAAGACATAGTATCTAATAGTTATTTAAATGATGAAAGTTTTTTTACTTCTTATATTGATCCATATTATTATTTAACAATGGTTGATGTAAATAGATTATTTAGCCAAGAAGGCGCAATTGAAATAAGTCAAGATTTTTTGAGAGGCTCTGCAGATACTTTTACTGAAGATATTATAAGTGAAGCAACTACAATGCCAAATATATTAACTAATTTAGTGCAGATGCAAGGAAACTCTAGATATATGAGTTCCTTTCAATTAACAAATAATACAGGCAAAATTAGTAAAGCAAATGGTTATAAAAGATATACACAATATTGGGATCTAGAGGCTAAGGAATGGATCAGTGAATTTGTTGATCCTTTTACTAATAATACTCCTGGTATGATACCTGCAACAAAAGGTAGGTTATTAAATGGTGAAACAGAAGGTCCAAGAAATGAACAAGTTAAATATAAATATTTAGGTACACAAGGTGATAATGTACATTCTGAATTTCAATATAGCACAGTATTAAATTATCAAAATAATACTGAAATTAATAAAATGGGAATGACTGTAGAATTACAGACAGTGAATCCAGCTATAGTAAGATATAGTAGAATTTATTGTTTAGTTTTAGAATATAATGATCTTGCAAAAACTGCTTTACTACAACCTTCTTTAAGTGAAATTGAAGGTGACATAGAACCTCAAACCAGACAATCAGAAGAATTTTTAAATAATGAAGAAGCTAGTTTTATTTTAAACGAATACCTAACAGGATTTTATGTTGTAACTGGTATTACATATTTTTATTCTAATGGTACAGGTGTTAATAGTGAACAGCTTAAAATGAGATTAAAATTACAACGTAGAGAGTTCACTCCTACGACATAATAAATATAAAAAGATAACTTAACTTATGAGAAAGAAAATGATAGCACTGTCGTTAAGTTCAATACTACTATTTGGATGTGGATCCACAAAACCTGCATCTGATGGTTGTTGCGAGAAAACGGTATTAACACAAAGAGAAGCTGATGAAAAATTATTAGGCGGACTTTTATTTGGATTAATAACTTACGCGATATTTAGTACATTAAAAATAAACTAAGAAGAAAGATATGCCTTTAATAGATTTAGGAAGTCCTTTTAGTAGTGATGGGTTAGCTCAGTTAGCTGGGCCTTTTGGTTCATACTTAGGAGGTGGTACATTTCCAAGAAGTTATGAATTTGCTAAAAGATTTGTAGCATCTGAAAGTGCATACGGTTCTGGTACCAATGGGGTTACTTCAATGGATGATCCTACTTACCTTGGATTTACATTAATGTTTGATATTAAAAGTCCTTTATTTAATGGGGCAACATCTGGTAATACTGGTATACCAGCCACCGTACCAACTAATCCATCAACTGTTACTGGTGATACTGCAACAGAAGGTCTTACAACTAATTTAGAAGCTCCTCCTAGTGGTGGTAGCTCTAATCCGTCTGAACCTTCAGCCGTTGCATATTTAGAAAAAATTGGTGAAACTAATAGAGCAAATTATTTAAAAGCATTTATCCAAGGTATTCAAGAAGTTAATCAAACAAGACCTTATTATTTTCAAACAATAGTAGGATTAGAAGATGCTTGGAAAAAATCCTCAAGCTTTGATATAGACCCTTATCAAGGAACAGTGCCAGGAGAAGGTATTATTATTGGATGTCTTGAAGCTTTAGATTTAAAAATGACAGCATTATTTAATTTATATAAAATGGCTGTTTATGATAACATGTATAAGAGGTTTGTGCTGCCTAAAAATTTAATGAGGTTTGACGTTTATGTTTATGTACAAGAAATTAGAAAATTTCAAACAGTTAGGAATTGGTTAGGGGCAGGTATTGGTGCTTTAAACACACAAGCAAAGAATGATTTTATAAATGAAAATACCTCACAAGTTGGATTTAGATTTAGAGAATGTGAATGGGATGCAGCTGCATGTGGTAAATTATTTGGAGGGGTTACTAATGCTGGAGCAGATATTGCATCAACTGAAATTAAATTTAGTTATGCTGTAATGGAGAACACTTCTCAATTTTCTGGCTATGACAGTAAATTAGATGAAAGTAAATTACAGAGAAGCACTGATCCAGGCTTTTTAGGTAAATTAAAACAATTTGGTAAGGATCAAGTAATGGGTCAAGTAGAAGGAGCAATTAATTTAGCAGGTAGAGCTGGTGCAAGCATAATTTCAGGGTTTACATTTGGTAATGTGTTTGGTGCAAGAAATGATTTATTAAGTTCTATATCAAATCCACAGGCATTAGCAAATGCAGCATTAGGTGCAGCTATACCAGGCACTCTTAGTGATGTTGGGAGTAGAAATACTACTCAAAAAATAGGTGATACTTTATTTGCAGAAGTTGCACCAGTTGGAACAGATTTAGAATCAACGCAAAATTTTGATCCAGCTACACCAGTTGGAATAGGTTTGCAATCAATGCAAAATTTTGATCCAGCAGTACCCGTAGGAACAGGTTTGCAATCAACTGATTTATTTCCACCAGTACCACCCGTAGGAACAGGTTTGCAATCAACTGATTTATTTCCACCAGTACCACCCGTTGGAACAGGCTTACAATCAACACCTGCATTTCTTCCGTCTGGACCAATACCTTCTACTTTAAGTGGTAATGAAAATGTATTTGACTAATGGGAAAGGTAAATCCAAAACAGTTCAACGCTGATGATTTAAGAACTACTCAATGGGTAGGAATTGTCGAGGATAGTAATGATGACATCTTTGAAGGTAGATGTAAGATAAGAGTATATGGAAAAATGGATGATCGCGTAGATCCTGAAGATCCACAAAGTGCATACATTATTCCAACAGCCTCGCTACCTTGGTCAAGACCTCATCAGTTAATGTATGGTGGTAGTAATACTGGTAGTGGTAAATTTGAAATACCAAAATTAGGATCTATAGTTAGAGTAACATTTGATAATGGAAATTTTTATCAACCAGTGTATCATGAAAACATATACCCTTCAGATGAAACAAAGGCAGAGATAGAAGCCTCATATCAAAATTCACATGTATTAATATATGATACAGCATTTGGTTTAACTGGTGAGTTACAGGATGGTGTTTCAGAAGTAACAAATGATAGAGAAGGTGAGCATGTAAAGATTTTTTTTACAGAAGAAAAAGGCATAATGATGGACTATACTACAACAGAAGGTCCAACTACTATTAATATAAAACCTGATAATTCAGTTGAAGTAATAAATGCAAATGGTGATACTATTGTAATGCTTAATGATGGAAATATAACATTTAC
>Ga0187219_1000668_pt1 | contig 16487 bp, 19 predicted proteins | sample 13SPOviralmetaG_FD_130162 | JGI IMG/M metagenome (GOLD analysis project Ga0187219, IMG submission 130162) | Marine viral communities from the oligotrophic San Pedro Time Series (SPOT) site, San Pedro Channel, CA, USA - 13 SPOT_SRF_2010-07-21... | ecosystem: Environmental > Aquatic > Marine >... | reverse complement strand
TATCTTTCTATATATTCTTTTTTATCTTTAGCACGGGTGATCTCTATTTAGCACGGGTGCCCTGTAAATAAATTTGATTTGAACATTGACTAAATACAAATACTACAAAAGATGACAACATACTACACTTACAAAGATATTGATGAAGTTCTGATTGAGACTGAAGAATATACTAAGAAAATACAAGAATATCAAGAATACGCAGATAGTGAAGATGTATCTATCAAAGAAGCGTGGGAGGGAATGGGATGTGATCATTCTTGGGAAGAAGAAGAAAAGCAACTCAAGATTAGTTGTATGATTAATAAGAAGATACTAAAATCTATTCATAATCTCAAAGACGGTAAATTCTATTATTATCTGTGCTAAATAATACTTCTTGTCTTACTATTATATTTTTTTATCTGCGCAGGAATTATTCAGCGCAGGAACTATTTAGCACGGGTGATCTGTAATCAGCGCAGGAACTATTTAGCACGGGTGATCTGTAAATAAATTTGATTTCAAAAATTTGATTTGAACATTGACTAAATACAAATACTATAATATGGAACAAGCATTTGAAATGATTGAAAATCTGACTGAAGAATTATCTGATAAAGAAGACAGAATAATACAACTTGAAAAAGAATTGAAAGAATATAAATTACTATTCTCCGATTGTGATAGTCTTTTACACGGTATTATTGAAGATCAAATCACAAAAGGATGGAGATGTTGGCATAGGTCTGATTATAAACGATATCCTGATAATATCTTTGAACTTACTATAGGATGTGGTATGTCTGACGAAGTCTCTATGAAAGTCTTACCGACAAGTTTAGAGACATATAATAATCACAATGTATTGGATTTAGATGAAGAATGGACAATTAAATATTATCCTGAACACGATACTAATTGTCTTTATGTTCATAGAAAAGATAAAGTATTTGATAAAAAAGATGTCCTTTCGTGATCTGTAAATAAATTTGATTTGAATATTTGAGAAAAGTAAATACTACATAATGGGATACTTTATCCGACCTACTGTATATGAGGAAACGAAGGAACAATATAAGACAAATCAGGGTAAATATGGTCTGAGATGGATAATTGATATGATGAATGAAATGTTCATTGGATTGAGAACAAATAAAATTGATATTAGTGAATTACATTTTGGAACATTGGGATATATGATTTCTACTACACCGTATGAAATATTAAGTAAATACTTTAATATATATGAAATGAAGGGTGGAGATGATATGGATATAATTTATGAATTTAAATTAGAAAAAGAAGAGATGGGGAATTCTGAACCTAATGGTGAATGGTATAAGACTTCACAATCATACTTGGATACTATGTGGGATGACTTGTTGAAAAGTCCTGAGATTGATGATGATTTCTTTACAAGTGAAGAAAGAAAATTAGAAGTCAAAGAACAATTAAGAACAATGATGGACAGTGGATTTAGGAAATGGGAGTATCATTAGTAATTTATTCATACTATATATATTTTTTATACTCAAAAAAATTTGATTTAGATATTTGAGAAAAGTAAATACCCTCTACAACTTATCTTATAACAAAAATTTGATTTGAAATAAATTTGATTTGAACATTGACTAAATACAACTACTACAAAATGAACAAAATGAATAACAAATTTGGAGATATGATTGAAGACCTTATGAAAGAAGGTAAAGAACTTAAGATGGAAAATATGTTCTATAGTGAACACGGGAAACTTATCTTTGGAGATCACGAATGTGTTCTTGATACATTAGAAAATGATGTTGTCCCATTGTGTCTGGAAAATACACATTGGGATAATGATACAAAGAAAAAATTTATTAAATTATTCTGTCATCATCAATTTAAAGATGAATGGGTAGGAGACGATATCGTTGATACTGAACAAAGTGTTAGGGATTACATTGAGGAAGAATACGACTGTTATCTGGCACACACTCCATCAGCAGAGAAAGGAAAATTTTATGGTGTAGAAGAAGAATATATCTTTACTATTATGTGTGGAGAGGTTGTTGAACCGATAGAGTATCATATAGAAGAAATCATAGAGAACGGTGAGATCTGTATGTCATATTTGTATCATCTTCCTTGGACGAATGAGAAAGGTGAGAAATTATTTATCTGTATATATTAGATATTAGTGTGTAATTTTAAATATTATATGTAATTTTAAAAATAGTGTAATTATATTATATTTTTTTGTGTTGAGTTAGAATTTTATTTTGAATGAATTTTTTTTTTATTTTGGAGTAATTTTTAAACATCAATACTATTTTTAAACTTATGTCAATATTTGAAATATTTTTTGTCTTGAATTGGAATTTTATTTTATATGGATTATTTTTTTATTTTGGAGTAATTTTTAAACATCAATACTATTTTTAAACTTACATTTTAGATTTAGTATTTTGTAATAATTCTTCTACAGGATTGAGAGTTGATCTTATGTTGCGCAGGACTTTGTAGATGACACAACTGTCAAGATTAACTTGCGCAGAGGATCCATCTGGTTCTAATATTTGTGTCTGTATTTCTGTAATAGTTTTAGGATTTGTGATTAAAAATTGTAATCCTTGGTCTTCTTGAAAGAAGTAGTCTCCTACATTATTCATCTTATTTACTACACCGATAGTATTAAGTAATTGTCCACTGTCTCTTGATCCTAAGTAAGTATATTTATCTAAGATTGATGATTTTATAGTATAATATGCTCTTGTCATTTTTGTGGGTAGATTTGTCGCCATTAGTTCTACAGATTTTTGACTTTCTGTGATCGCGGGGTATGACTGAAGATATCTGTTATCTACGAATGGTGGAACTTGCGCAGGACTGGGAACACCATTAAAGACCATTCCTAATGGGACTTGAGAGGTCATCAAATTAGCACCGAAGATGTTTGTAATAAAGTTGATAGTATCACCAGCATTTACATCACAGTTAGTTGTAATGACTGCCATATTTTCTTTATTTATTTCATTTATTCTTGTATTAAAATTAAATGTAGAATTTTGAGTATTATGAAATTGATTATAAGAGAAACCTAATATTCCCCATAAAGATCTGTTCCATACATCTTCTGAGATACCCATACTTTCAATTGTAATACCTGATTGCGCATCAAAGACAGTCCACGGTGATATAGCACGGTTCATAGGTGATATGACATATTTTTGTGCCGCAGTATTATTAGGATATTGACTTATAATTGATGAAGCATTATTCTGAGAATACGGCATCATATCAGGTGTAAAATTATTATTTAAAATTCTTTTATTAATATGAAATACTTTTTCTTGAGCATTAGGATTAGTAGTAGTATTGTTCGCTTCAGTTTCACTGTTTATCCCAGCATTCCACAGATTACCGATATATTCGGGTGTATGTAATTGTGATAAAGAAAATTTATTATTAGAAGCATTAAATACTACTTGTGGTTCTTGGGCACCGAGATAGGATTTTTTTGAAAATACTGCTGTATCAATCAGCGCAGTGAATTGGTTCGCGATATTTTCAGTCATAGTGTTCACTGCGAAATGGGTCATATGTTGATAATCTGTATTCAACATACCATCACCGAGAGCACACATACAATTACCGAATGCGTTAAAATGTTTATCAAATCCTACTATTCTACCCGATGCGTTATTTGGAGTATATGATCCGTTTGTGAGTGTTGACTGATAATTACCTGTAATAAGACCACCTGTTCGTCCTGATGAATTAACCCCTGAATAGTAGGCGTATTCTTTAGGAATACCTCTATCAGTAAAATTTGAATTAGTATAATCAAGATCATTTGTAAGTCCTATACCTGTTGTTGAGAATGTGATTAAATATTTATCTTCATTGGGTAAATATCTTTTGTATGCGAAACCATAACACGGATCACCTTCATTACCATCTGTGAATGTATTAGATGCGGATGGGGTAAAGTCAAAAAATAGTGGGACTGAATTTTGTGAAGAAGCATTTGCGTGTGCGAGTTGTCCTGAAAATCCTGAGAGAGGATATACATTATCTCCACCTAATCTATCTACACCTGATGCGTTTTGTCCTTGATTTAGGTTCATATGTAAAAATCTACTATTATTGATATTTGTAATACCTGAATAATTATTAAATTGATTTGTGAATAGTTCTGGATAATTACCCTGAGCATCTAAAAATTTCTTCCACGCATTAAGATTAGGTGTTGTCCATTCGTGGTTCAATACGAGTGATGCGTTAAACCGACCATTTTGACTTTCTAATCCCGCGTTTGTATTAATGTCGTGAACTAATCTTGTATATCCATTATATAGAGCACCTGACGGCATCGTTTGTGATAGTTCAATACCAGCATCATATAGATCTGGTCTTTTTATACCTATAAATTGATAATTCTGTATATATTGATTATAGAACATAAAACTATCACTTAATCCAGTTTGTGATAGACAAGCATTATAAAATGAGAAATATGTAGAAGCATTATGATCATACATACTCATAGTATTGAATGTCTTGTAAGTTTTACTTTGAGTGGATACTGATACTGGTCTTTTTAATCTTGACTGATGTAATTGTGAAGCATTATTATATTCATATAAATATTCTTCTTCTAATGATCCTGTTTGTCTTAACTGATTAGTTAAACTATCTGCGATACTTTCTGGACTACTAAATCCTGTCGGTGCTGTTAATGTTATAATTTCTTCATATGGTATATATCTTGCTTCAGATGGTGTATCATATGTGAACCAGTCTGATGGTGTTAGTCCACCTTTTCTCATTCCAGTCGCATCTCCGAATGTATATATTTTATATCTACTATTATCATTTTTTAATTTATAATATGAAAATGTATGTCCTCCATTTTCTATTAATAATGCTGATTTATTATAAACATAATCATCTTCTACCCAGTATTGTTGATTTATACCAGTCCCCGTATATGGGGCAGAACCTTCACGACCTTCTAAACACAGAACACCACCATTTGCTTCACTTATTCCTGTAAAAGGGAGACCCCGTGATACACTATCTTCTTGATCCCATTGTCCGTGTCTTGTTCCATCTGTAATTTGTAATTCATTCATAAATCTTCTTGGTAATGCGACTGATAGTTCACCATTACGATTTTTATAATAAGATATTTTTATATTAACTTGATTATCTTTAATAGTATAATGATTACTTTCTTGTGATGCGACTATAAGTAAAGGATCACCCCATTTTATAGTATGATCTACATTAGAAGTATTAGGGGGATCAGTGAAACAGGCATTTGTCTTAGTAAGTTTTGTATTACTTAATGATATTTTTACAGGATTACCTAAATTATCAGTTAAAGTTTTACCTGAAAACTGTATTGTATCACCACCTGCTCCCTCTTGTGATATGAAAGCAGAATGAAGTGATACACTATCACCAGCATTTAATCTTACACCACTACCTAATTTATTAGTAAATAGTGATGGATTTGTATTATTATTTGTCTTACCTTCTTCACTTGACAACCGATTACATTCTAATAGAGTTGTTTCTATAAATGACGACATATATATTATATTAATAAAAAAATATTAAATTTTAATTTAAGCAAAGGATATATCTAAAATTCCATCACGGAGTTGTGCTTGTTTGATCACTTCTATCCAGCATCTGTGAGTATGAGTAGCATTTGCTATTGCTGAATATTTGATTTCTAATTCAATACCACGACTATTAATTCTTTCATTTCTGTTAAGACGGTTCGCTTGCCAGAAGAATTTACCACGAAGATGAGAGTTCTGTGGGAGATCATTGAAATCTTCGTGAGTGATACAACCACCACCCCGAGAATACATATCACGGGAGACGTGTGGAGGAGTTGCTTCCGTAGATACTACATCGTGAAAATGTATAGCATTATTGGTTCTATCAAGAGGATATAAAAATCTATCATTATATCTTACATTAGTAGTTAATTCACCTACATTACGGGCACCAGAAGTCGTGGTGAGAGTAGGTGCTTCTGCGTGATAGACATTTGTGAAATTACCTGTTCCTACACCATCACGAGATAATCCGTGAAACATTTTTGATACTATACGACCAGCACCACCTACATTAATTATTTGTTTTTCTTGTGCCTGTGCTTGAGTTAATGTTCTTTTATTCAATTGGTAATCTACATATTGGAAACTCATACTACGATTAGCATTCTCAAAGTCAGTCATAGTTTGACCGTCATAGAATATGTAATCTGCGATTAGTTTAAGTTCGTTAGTATCAATTTTAAGATCTTCTACAGCATCTGGTCCTACTTGTCTTTGAGAATTAGTTGAATTAAATACTAATTCAATAGAAATTGGTTCGTCAAACATATACAATGGGAGACTATTAAAACGAAGAAAGGGAAATAGATCTGCGAGTGATACCTGAAACACTGGTCCTTGTTCTAATTCTTGCCAGATGTGTGGTAATAGACCGTGTCTTACTTGAGATACTTGATCATCAAGGACATAATCATTACCATTTGATAATCCATATGAAGATGCGTTAAATTCACTGTATTCCGCTTCGCGACTATTATATCTTAATTCTAAGGAAGTCATACGTGAGGATAATACTTGTTCTCGTTCTTTATTAACAGATTGATCAATAAAGGTTGATTTATATGCCATAAAATGTCCGAAATCTTCGGTTTGTGAGATAGTTTTCGCACCGACTTTAAGGGTCGCACGTTCTATCAGGGCACTTATCCCGACATTTAAGGGATAAGTATGATGTTTCGCAGTTCCTTCAAGTTTCTCACAACCGATTGCGATTTTACTAAAAGAATTCATAAATCCTTTTTTCATTAATACGAAACGACAAAAAGTATTTGACGATACGACTGGTTCTAAAATATCACTATCAACAGAAACTTCCATATCAGTGGGGACCGATCCTATTTTTACTAAATCTGGTATTGCGGACATTGTATTTATAATTAATATTATATTTTATTTTTTCTTATTTTATTATTTTATTTTATTTGATAATATATATCTATAATAACATACTAATTTTGAATATTGATACTAACTTTAAAATTAGTGTCAAAATGGAAAAATAATTCATACAAAATAAAAATTGAACTCTACACAAATAATTTATGTAAAATGGGTATAACTTTAAAATTAGATTTGATATTTTAAATTAGTTCATCACCTGAACTCCAGTCGGGGTAAATACAAGAGTAGATCTATTACGAGCGAACAGATAGAAAGCATTAGGACTATCTGTAGTTAATTTGTTCTCTACCTGAACACCGAAATTTACATTTGAAAAATTTACACCCTGACCACTGATCTGATCCATTGCTACACCGAAACCATACATTGATCCTGCTCCTTTTGTAAAATGAGGGACAAGTGGAATATCATTAGTAAATGTATGTGGTGATAATTGAGTATGTTTCAGAGAATAATATGGTGTAAGAGCATTCACAAAATTCTTTAACTGTTGTGGATCACCATCAAAATTATCTGGATCATCTTTCGCTTGTGTTTCTATATCATACATTAATGGAAAACGAATACCTCCACGAGTAAATACAATCTGTTTTATATCAGCAACGGTATCATCACTATTTAGGATCGGAGTTGTCCCTAAACCATCACTGGCGAAGTTATTAATATATCTTGATGGAACAATATTTACAAATGCTCCTAATACATTAGATAATCCCATATTAAAATTTAGGATCGCATTAGTTGAATTAATACTATTAAAATATGAATGAATACTATTATATTCAAATGTATTACCTACAGATGTATTAGGTGCTACTACTTGTGCTTCTGCGATTAATTTTAAATTATTTAATTCATAGAAGGCATCAGTAAGACCAGCACTACTTTCATCATCACTAAAGAATACTTGACTATCGGGTGAAAGTTGAATTTCTAACAGAAGTCCTCCGATACCATTGTTTCTGCTAAGTGGGATCGGATTTCGTCCCCCGAGAAGTCCGCAGGGAAGATTGACACAGAAAGCAGATCCTTCACTGTTTAATACAGCACCACTACCATTAGTATTATTACATACTTCAATACGTTGTGTCTCAATATTAGGTGATACAAGAGCGGTCGTATTTAAATACCCAAGCGCTTCAGTCTCACTGGACATTACAGGCATATATGTAGACATAAATCTGTTATAATTATTTATCCTCTCAATAGTAGATTTATGAACTTGAGATGATAAAGTTAGTGTATCAATAATACTATATATTCCTAATTTAGGATCAAGACACAGTAAATTACCATCTGCTTCGGTCTGGATTGTTTTATTCGCATCTCTATATACTGCGATATTACCACAGAAACGGACAGAAGAACCCATTAAGTGTAGGTCATTCTCACCGATAATAAATTGTATAACTGGGTTGCCTTCTTTGTAAGATACTTTACCAGTGGAGACAACATTAGACGGTTGTATATCAAGATAAACATTTTGTCCTAAATTACTCATTATAATATAATTAAAATATAAAAAAAAAATATATAAAAAATTATCTCAATTATTTTTTTGCTAACATACCTTTTAATTTATTTATTTCTGATTTAAGTTCTTTTACTGGAGCACCTTTTTTAATACAACCTTGGTGATATTTTTTTACACCAGCACTTATCTTTGCTTTATGTTGTGCTGACATCTTTTTCGGAGGACGACTACCCACTTTAGGACCGAAATAAGAAGCAGGTAATTTTTTAACAGGAGCATCTCGTGGTAATGGTGTTGGTTTAGATCTATTCGCTGGAGGATTTGTTCTCCCTCTTGGTGGACGCGCAGGAGCATCTCTTGGTAATGGTTTTGGGGCAGATCCTGATCCAGTTCCCGAAGGGGTAGTAGTTCCTCTCGGTGGACGCGCAGGACCAGTCTGTGTCGCTATTGTTGATGTTTTCGGTTTAGATGATATTTTCTTTTTCAAATCTGCTCGTGCTTTATCAAATTCAGATTTAGATACTTTACCTCCCGCAGGTTTTTTATTTTTAAGAAGTTGATTTTTTAATCTTTGTTTTCTAACTATATCTGCGACTAATTTGACACTATCATCTTTTTCTTTCTGTGCTGCCGCCTTCTTTTTTTGTTCTAATTTTTCTTTTATTTTTTGCGCCATAACTCCACCTTCAGGAACACCACCGACGACTTTAGGAGCACTTTCTTCTCCTTCTACACCATAAATAGTAGCAAGATCTTTTCTCATCTCTTTACCATCTAAATTTATCTTTACCGATGTATTACTTGGTTTTAAATCTTCAAGAATAGTTGCTTCAATATTTTTCCCACGTAAATTTACTAATACTTTAACACCTTTTTTCATTTTATCACCTGATGCTTTTTTTAATTCATCTATATATTTCTTTCTTGCTGGGATATCGTGATCTTTTATAGGTTTCTTGCGATATTCAGAAATGGATGACATTATAAAATTAGTATATATTTTAAATTAAATTATTTCTTTTTCTTTCCATATTTAGGTTTCGGTTTAGGTTTAGGTTTAGGTTTAGATTTCATTTTACAAGGACAATTACTTTTACATCCTCCAGATTTATGTGGCATTATATAAAACACTATATATTTATTTTTTATTTTTATGTTTCTGCCATAAATCTTTGTCAGCAGTTCTTCGTGTTGTTCCACCTACTGCGAAAGAATAAACGCGACCCATTCCCCATTGTTGTGCTGACATCTTAGGACCTCCACCACCTTTAACACCTTTTATATTTCTTACAGATTGTGGATTACTTCTGTGCGCTGCTAATCCTCTATCATATACTTTATCTAATATATTCATACTGATACCAGTTAATCGTGATATATCATTTTTTGAATTCGCTTTATTCATAGGTTGTCCATATCTTTTATTAAATTTTTGTTTATTAGTAGACATATTATTATATTATAAATTAAATCTTGATTTATAATTTTTTATATTTTCTTGTCTTGATGTAGAATTCCCCCATAGAATATAATAACTTAAAAATCCTGCGCGTGTGGGATCATTTGTATTTAAATCTTTTTGATGACGACTTCTGTATCTTGTTCTTTGTTGTTTATCTTTTGTGATAGTATAATCTGCCATACCCTTAGCACCGAAATGAGTAGTCTTTGTTCTCCCATTGTCCTTTGTAAATACTGCCATAAGTTTTTTATTTGGTTTTGACGAAGGTTTAATTATCATTTTCATATAATATATATATATAACTTTAAAATAGAATACTAACTTTAAAATTAGTATCATAATAGAAAAATAATTCACATAAAATAAAATTCTAACTCAACACAAAAAATATTTCAAATATTCACATAACTTTAAAATTAGTAGATAGGTTTAAAAATAGTTCTAAATATAATCTATATATATATGGATAAATTATTACAAGTATTATCAGATTTTGAATTCCCACAAGTAAGAAGACCTAATGTAGGAGGTCAATATGAAGGATTTGTATTAGGATTAATTAATTCGTGGGCAGGTAAAGGTGATAAATCTGGTCATCAACAAATCCCAGCAAGAAGAACAAATATGGAAAAATATGAAGAAGTCAAATCGTTATCATTTGAACTATTACAAAAATATGATCCTGAATTTAAATTTACAACAATTCAGTTTAATAAAAATAAGAAAATGATTAAACACATAGATGGTAAGAATGTAGGAGACAGTTATATATTAGGTTTAGGTGATTATGAAGGTGGTGATCTGATAGTTTATGATGAAAACGACAAACCAAATAAAATAAATATTAAAAATAAATTTTACAAATTTAATGGATCTAAATTTTATCACGAAGTAGATGACTTTACAGGAAACAGATATACTTTAGTTTTTTATCACATTTAAACCTCAACCATAATTGTATCACCTTTTATTACAATTCTGCGCATATGGTGAACGAAGTTATTCCAGAGTTTGTTCTTTGTCGGTGTAGTCCCTTGATAATTTACCTGTAAAGAGAATTGTTTTCCACGACCATCATATACACCATTCTGTCCAGCAGTTAGAGATCTGCCGATTATAAAATTTCTATTAAATTCTAAGAGGGATTGCCCCGTGATCCCTGCGCTCGTGAGACTTTTCTCCACTTCAATCAAGTGTTGCTGTGAAATAGATTTTTTACTGGATGTCTTACTACAATTCACGAGACGTGATGGTTGAAGTTTCCCATCGTATAGGAACTGATACGAAGAAATAAAATCTGAGATCCCCGCAAGACCACATCTGTCTTGATTTAATATCATATTTCTCCGACGACCTTCTGTTGCTTCAACACTAACACTATCTTCCGCATATGTCCCACTCGCAGTTAAAACCTGAACTTGTGTATAGTTAGAACTATCTGTAGGGACACAGATGATGGATCGCATACGTCTGTTCTCAATAGGTAATTGTATATTCGCAACAATATCACTGGAAAGTTGAGAATACCTATAATTAGTGACGGATAAGAAATCATAATTAATTGTCCCACCTTCTTTCATTTTTCTCATCATATCATTCTCATAATTTGATCCCATATCTACTACTTCTAAATACAATTCAACATTATTTAACTGATAAGTAGCAGTTAATGTCCCTACATCAGCAGATTTTGTGAATATGACGTGGGAGGCATTCGCATTCGTCTGTAGTGAAGCAGTTAAACTAAAATTACTTGTAGTAATTTTGATAAGTGATCGCGCATTAACAGTCTCTAAACCGATACTTTTAATTACTGGATAAGTTCCTACTGCTCCTGCGCGCATCTCTACATACCCAGGCGTTCCATTAGTTTTATATATACCGATGCTTTCACCTACTACAAATGGTAGGAACTCAGGATTAGTATATCCGTTAAAATGTTCTAAATAAATATGTGAAGCATTTACACCAGCAGAATAAGAACCATTAGCATTCGTGAGACAACCATTTTGAGAATGAATATATGGATTTAGAACTGTCTTACGATTAACCATTGTTCCTTCTAATTGACGGATACATTTAATACTGTCTTCTAATAAGATAGAAATTCTTAATCCTGAAGTTAGCATACAAGGAAATATCTTATCATTTGAAAAAATCCCTGTATTAAGGGGAAGACATACCTTACAATCCATATACGAAGCATTAACAAGTGAAGCACTTTGTGTTGTATCAGCATTAGGATTAGAATATTGATTTATAGCACTATTCTGGAAACTTTCAGTTCCTCCTTGTGATCCTTCATTTAAACCCCTGTATCCTGCTCCTTCACTCAGTGCTCTTTTATTTCTCAAACTATCATTACATTCGTAGTCATATTTAACCATAGTATTAATATTATAACCTACTATCTCCTCAAGAAGTGAATTATTTGATCCATCGTAGATACGAATTTCTTTGATTAAAGATTGTGCCCCAATATGACTATCTAAAACAAGACGAGTTAATTGACCATCTGTATCACCTTTCTGTTGAATTTTTACATCAAAAGATAAATACGAATTTTTAGGATTAAAGAATTTTACTTGTTGAGGATCTACAAAAAAATCAATCTGTTGATTAGGATTATATGAAAGACCGTTGATCGCGGGAATACCAATAGATTTCTGTGTGATGGGAATTTTATTATCAGCAACGAAAAAAGACATTTATAATATAACTGTAGATTTTTATTATATATTTTTTATTTTTCATTTAATAAATTCATATTAACCATTTCATCAAATAAACAATCTTTACTAAACATCACCTTTAGACCTTTTTTATTCGCACCCTTATAAAATGATCTATGTTCGCAATCTATTATTAATTCATCTTCAATCATAGTCGCAGGATAATATCTGATATCTTTAAATTTATCTAATTTATGTATACAAAAACCATTGAAATAACTATCAATAGGTCTTATATCACATCCATCCCATTCATTCATTTCTGATACAATTTTCTGTAAATATTTTTTTATATCAAATTGTTTCGCCCAAGAACTATCAAAACTTTTCTCATCTGGCATCCAAGATGAATGTTGTAGGTGATCTATACTAACTGACCAACTATCATAAAATCCTTCATTATAAAATGCTAAACTATCCCATTCATCACTTCTGTGTAAATATTTCTCTAATATATCAGGATGAACTTTAAAATTGAATACATCATCTAAATCACACATAATGAAATAATCATAATCTATATATTTATCATTAATATCATCTAAAATTTGATTTCTTGCTTGTCCGATATTATATGCCCTACCCATACCACTAAGAAATCGTGGTTTTTTATTAATTATAATATCTATATCAAATCCTTCTTTTTTTAGTTGTGTTAATTCTAACAATGATTTATCACCACTATTATCATAACAAATTAATATCTTTACTTTACTAAATAATTCAGATAAAAGTTTTATATTTTCAAAACTTTTATGTAAGAAACCTTCATTTTTAAATACAGTAGAACAAAAAATTACTTTTTTATCACAAACCATTTATATATATAAATATATTAATATGGTTGAGAAGACGCGACACCACCGACTTGAGTAGCACTAATTTTAGGAGCATTGTCCAGAGAAGAGGACATTGTTTGAGTAGGAGGAACACTAATTTGAGGTTTTTGTTTCATTTTAGATCCTACATAATCTGAGATAGCACCAATACCAGCGGCAACACCACCAGCGACTTGTAATCCTACACCGATTTCAGCACCGATCCCAGTAGCATCTAACATAGCACCTGCGCTCTCTAATCCCGTAGTTAAACTCGCAAGACCAGTAGCACCTGCTGTGATCCCTGCGACATTAGAAACTTTTTCAGCATTATTCATTTTATTAAAACCTCCATTAGCATCATCTATAACATCACTACCACCACCGACAACTGCGAGACCTTCACCTGCTTTACCTAAACTATCAAGAGAAGATAATACATTTTTAGTAGAATTAATCGCTTTAGCAGTATTTTCAACTGCTCCTGCCATATCACCTACCTGCGCTGCTCTAACACCTTCACCAACTGCGCCCATAGTTTCCCGTGTTCCAGTGAATGCTTCACCGACACCACGCGCAGAACCTTGTAAAGTATTTTCTAATGCGGATCTACCATAATTTAATACACCAGATAGATCAGCACCACGAGATACAGCGGATCCTCCACGAGCAGTATCAACTATAACATCAGAAGTATCTGAACCGAGATCTAATTCTTGTGGTCTGGGAGCATCACCAACACGGACATCTCCGATATTTTCTAAACTTGCCTCATCTCCTCCTCTCAAGAAAGCACCTCTTCTCGCACCTCTAACTGCTTTACCAGTATCATCATAAATTTTATTTAATTTTGTACCAGTTTTATATATATTACGAGCATCATTAAGAAATGAACCTGCTTCAGTAGTTCCACCTTCTTGTGCTTTATCAGATGATACTTTTTTCAATATATCATTCTGTTTCTCTACAACATTATGAGCAGTAAGATTTTCTAAATTTCTATTTTGTATTGCTTTCTGGATCGCACGATCTCTATTAATTGTATCATTATTATACATTATACCCCTTTCATAACCTAAAATATCACTCATTTATAATATAATTAAATATTTTAATAATATATAATTAATATTTTTATAATTCTAATATATATATAATCAATACTAAGTTTAAAATTAGTTGTTATATTTAAAATTATGTCTAAAATCAAAAATAATTCTATCGCATACAAAAATAAAATTCAAGTCAAATAAAATATCAAAAATGTGTATAACTTTAAAAATATTATCTAACTTTAAAATTAGATTTATAATATACATATAAAATTAAAAACATTGATTAAAATAACCTTCTGACATAGGATTTAGAGATGCTGGTTTCCCCTGTGCTCTCCTGATTGTATTATTGATCCTTTCCTTCTCTTTCTCCTCTGCTTTTTTCTTCTTTTTCTCTGCTTTCTCTAATTGTTTCTGTGTATCATATTTCATTATAGATTGAGACACTATATTTTGTATATCATCTGGTGATATATTTTGTGATACATTATTCACTATCACTTGCTCACTATCTACTGATTTTATTTGTTTCTTTACTGCTTTTTCTACCTTTTTATGTATATATGCTTCCTTCTTTTCTGATAAAATTTTTTCTACTTCAGCATCCTTTTTTTCTCTCTCTGCTTTTCGCTTGGCATTACTTTTCTCCCTCGCTTTCGCTAACTGATCTAACCTTGCCTGTGATAATTTTTTCTTTTCTTTCTTTACTGGTTTAACTACAGGATCTTTGAATATCTCTTCTGGGGGTATTATTTCTTTTTTAACTATTTCAATCGGTTCTTCCTCTTCTTCATCTGATCCAGAGATTTCAGGAATTTCAGGTTCTTCAGACATTACAACTTCTGGTAAAACACTATCCATTTGTATATTCTCTATAATATTTTAATTTTAAAAATTAATTTATTTTATATAATAATTATTATATAATGCCACAGATAAAAAAAGTAAAAGATCGCGAGGGTCAAAAATATAAACCTTTACACCCACATTTACCCCAACCCTGTGCTAATGTCCTCCATATTTCTCCCGTAAAAACGGGGAAGAGCACAATAATCTCAAACCTACTGCTCTCACCAGAATTTTACGGACAAGATTATTTTGATAGAGTAAAGATTATGTCAAACACAATTATGAATGATGATACATCTCGTTTCTTGAAAGAGGTATTTGATGTAAGTGATCATTATGATGACAGTATTGTAGATGGATTAATTACTGCGCAGAATAAATTTGATAAAGAAGATATGCCTTCACTTGCTGTCATATGTGATGATCTTTTAGGAAGCATAAAAAGAGAAGCAAAAATCAATCACCTCGCGAGCAGATTTCGTCATTATAATATCCAACTTTTATACTATAGTAGTCAGTCGTTCCGTAAAGTAAATAATGTTGTAAGACAAAATGCTACGAATGTGATCATAGGAAGTCCTTTCCCTAATCAGAAAGAACTCGGTAAGATCGCAGAAGAATATGGTGATATGTTCGGAGGTGAAAAACAATTTTTACAGATGTATCGTATAGCAACACCAAATAGATATGATTTTTTACATTTAGATTTACAAGAAAATCCACCTGTAGCATATCATAATTTTGAAAGACCTATTGCTATAGGAGACAAATTATTAGGTAATCCATCGCCACGAAGTGCCGATGAAGAAGAAGAAGAAGTTAATATTACAGATGATATTAATCAAAAGTAATAATAATTTTTTTTTTATCACATTTAAAAGTAATAGGTTTTTCAATATCATTTAGTGATATTTTATCTTGTCGTGAATAATCATCACCACTTAATTCTAAGAACCTATTGTATTCACATATATCATATATTTTTTTTATAATAACTCGGTAGTATAATCTACGATATTCAATTCTTTTTTCACGATCCCACATTTATAATAAATGAGATTTTAATTTCAGATTTTAAATTATCTCTTTAAATAGT
>Ga0187219_1000667_pt1 | contig 16497 bp, 16 predicted proteins | sample 13SPOviralmetaG_FD_130162 | JGI IMG/M metagenome (GOLD analysis project Ga0187219, IMG submission 130162) | Marine viral communities from the oligotrophic San Pedro Time Series (SPOT) site, San Pedro Channel, CA, USA - 13 SPOT_SRF_2010-07-21... | ecosystem: Environmental > Aquatic > Marine >... | reverse complement strand
GCTTTCAGCGTAATATCTGACCGTCGCATATCGCGCACCGGGATCGCCGTCAGAGCCGGGATCGCCCTGCTCGCCTTGCTCACCTTGCTGGCCTTGCTGGCCTTGCACCCCTTGCGGACCCTGCGCGCCCTGCGCCCCGTCTTCGCCAACAAATTTTATCCAAGTTCCGTTGATAGAAGAAAGCTCAGGGCGGTCGCCTGTATATTCATGATAAAGGATATATTCCAGCGAACCAGCCGAAAAGCTCTTATTACTGCCCGAGCTGTTCGACGCGTAAACTGCGACGATCGATGTCCCAAGCACAATCTCATCAATGGTCGTCGCGTTCACGCTTGCTGTGAAACTTGACAGGTTCCCGGTGAAATCCTGACTTTTCAAAAAATAATAATATTGTGTGCTGTCAGCTAAGCCGCTGTCGGTGAAAAACGATCCGGCGGTTTCACCGATCAGCGTCGCCGATGATGAGCTGTCGCTCGATGCTCGATAAATTTGAACTCGCGCAAAATCATTGTCGGTCGGGTTGTTCCAATCGACGACGACTTGCTGAAATCCGCCGGTCGCTGAAACACTCGTCGGAACGCCAGGGGCAGTCGTATCGGCCTCAGCGGTGAATGAAACACTCGTCCAGGTTCCGCGAATATTTTGCTCAGTGACAGGCTGGACTTCGAACTCAAAAACCTCACTGTCAAGCAAAGGACCGAACTCGAACGCCGGGCCGGACGTTGTGCTTTCGGAATATTCACCGCCGTCCTGTTTCCATCTGACGTTGTAATGGTGCAGATAAATCGTCGATGCCGCTGTCCAGGTTGCCGTCGCCCTTACGAAAAACGTGCCGTCGGACGCAATCGTCGTCGCTTGGCTGATTGCGAGATTGCTGATTGTTAAGCCGTAGCCCAGCGAGGGCAAAGTGCTGTCGTTTGCCGCTAAATCAGTTTCCTCAGCGCTCCACAAAAACGCGGCCTCTGATGTCTCTCTCAGCGTAAGTCCGACAGTCTGACCACCGTCGTCTGGATCGTTTTGAAAAGTCCATCCGATGACTTCAAACTCTTTCGTCGTGAAACCGTAACGCTCGATCGTGAGCGCGACGACATCGCCGACCTGGACGTCAAAGGCTTTCATCGAAAAATTAGCCTGGAGCGTCATCTGTTCGCGCGCCCGGTAAAGCGTCATTTTTGCCAGGCGTTGCGCCATCGTGTGCGAAGTCGTCAGAGGAAGCTCAAGATCAAGAGCATTCTCAAAACCATTGTCCTCCGTGATAAACGTTGAGCTTTTGATTTCTGGATAATCCGCCTGAACATAGTCATCATCTGCGCTGACGAACTTGCCTCGCACGATGTTGAAATTGTCGCGACGCGACGCTTTGGTCGCCAGGTTTATCTCGCCGCGCAAATCGCTTAGCGTAAAAGTCTGGACGCTGGGGTTGTATTCGCCAGCCTTTAAAACCCACTTCCCCTGACCCCAGAATAAGTTTCCAGCGCATGTCGTCATCATACGATTGAGAATGTTACCGGGAGTGCTCGACAGACTGGTCGCGCCGTTCATCTCATAGCGCTTTTCCGTGCCGCCAGCCGCAAGAGAAACATCCTCGTCGCAGACATTTGCCGCCGTTTCAAACGAAGTGTCATCGATTTCGCCATCAGCATCGAGACCGTATTTGCTGACGAGGTAATCCCTAATGCAGAGCGCCGCGTTTGCAGAATATCCAGTTGTATCATCGCGCGGATCAAAAACCTTTTTACCTTTGATCCGAGCTGTGACCAGCGGAATACCTTGCGCAAAAACGTCGGAGTTATATTTCATCCGGACATACAAGCAAGCGACGCCCTGGCCTCTGAAATTTACATCGTCTCCGTCATCCTTTCCCTGCCAATCTGGACCGTTGGCGATGCCGTTTAGATCTGAATAAATATTTTGATTTGGAGATCCCAAAAACTTTCTGATGTAAACTTTGGGCTCACTGTCATTAACCCAATCGCTAGTCGTGACAAAATTTGTTGATGAGCTTATCGTCACCTCTTGATCGTTTAAATAAATTTGATCAATCGAGCTGATCTCATGACCAGCCAGCGTCAGGATCATGTGTAAATATTCATTATCGTCGCCGGTTGCCTCCAGGTATGTAATCGACCCACCTTTCCGGACCTCACCATAAACAATATCTTGCGGAGCCGCTGCGTCTCGCGTGTTTGTCAAAAGACCCTTTTGACCCTCAATGTCTGGCATCAGAGCATTTGTCACCCAGGACGCCACCATCGTCAAACCAACGAAAGCGACGACGTAGGCGACGGCCGTTGGTAAGCCTAATGCAATCAGATATTGAGCGACAACCTCTCGGGGAGCGTTGTCCCAATTTTTATGACGCATGACGTTAAAAGGATTGTTGAGGTTGTCTTTCATTTTTTAATCCATGCGCTTTCGATCCGTTGGATCGGTATGTAAACGAGGCGAGATTTTCCAAGAAACGCTGCTTTTGATCCCAAAGAAATCCCGAGGGCTCGATCGATCGCCCAGATTTGCGGAGCCTTAGAGGTGACTAGCGCGCCTCTAGGTGGAGTGTAGTTTATGCGCTCGAGCTTGCTGTCGATCGCGTCATCAAGTGTCGTGAAGCCGAATGACTGAACGAGCTCTCTGCGGCCCTTGTATAAACCCAGATCTGATATGTATCGGCCGGACCAGTCATCCGCCCAGCCGGATCCGTAGAGCCGCCGGAATGCTTCATTTGTAAACATAAAGCAGTCGTGGACATGCCACATAAACCCACGATGCGCGACTTCTTTTAAGTAGGCGCTCAACCCTGGATAATTAGCTGTCAAGCTGACGACCCCAAGGGATCTGTTTATCCGCCAATCTTGTGACCCATTTAAAGATCGTATCAGGGCTTTGGCTATATCCCTCCGTCGCGACAGTTGCCTGATGGCTCGCGTGAGTGTAGCGGCGCGCGCTTGCTCGCTCCAAGACGATCAGCTTGCTCTCAACCGTCAGGCTTACGGTCGACATCTCGCCCTCGTCGACGATCGTCATCTTGTCCATAAACCCACTGAAGACATTGACGACCGACGACGTTCCCAGAACGCCCCAATAAACAGCGGCCGAGCGGCCCTGATAATCCTCGGTCAATGCGGTTGAAATAATTGTTGAGCTTAAACCGGAAAGCGTAAGCGTCGCTCCTCTGGCTGACAGGTCTGAGATTTCCTCGATCCCGTCGATTTTTAGAAGCGAACCAGTCCCAAGAAACGAATGGCCCTGGATTGTCCGATTTCCTGTGCCAGTCCAGAGGCGCAAGTTGCCGCCTTCAAAATCTAAGTCGATTGCATAAAATGGCTCAATATCCTGAAGGCTCCCGGTTGGATCGCCGTCAGCGTAAAGCTGGTTTAATAGACTTGTGCTTATGTTGCGGCTCATATCGCTTCCATCGCTCCAAATGATATTCCGTAATGGCGCAAATTGTTGACGTTCCAGGAGACATCGTTTGACGCCAAGCGAAAAGTCCCGACCGGGCTTGATATGACCGCCGCCGATGTTGACGCTGCGTCTCTAAGTGCCGGCCAGATCTCAAGGGTTCCGCCGTCCGTCTGGTCCGCGAGGACTTTGTAAAGCCGTGAGGATGCACCCGTTCCGAGCTGGAAATAATCGCCAGCCAAAAGCGTTCCGGTCATTACGACTGTGACGCTCCGAGCACCCGCCGACCCTGTGATTGTGACGGAGCTGGGAGCGGCTGAGCTGCGCAGAGAGTTGCGAAACGGAGTGCCCAGGTAAAACTTGCCGTGTCGGCCTCTGAGGCTCGTCAGCCAAGCGCTCCACGCCTCAGCGTCATCCTCAGCCATCGGCTTGAGTGATATGTCGGCTGACCACATCTCGCCAGCGTAGGCGTGAGACTGACCCTCAAACGTAAAAGGCGATCGAGAATAAGCGACAGCGTTCGTCGCTGTGAAGGTCACTGACCTGATCGCGTTCCCGGTCGGCGTTGTAATCGGATATGAAATCGCCATTAACCCAGAGCCCTCCGGTAAGATCCGCCGCGTTGACGCGCGTCAGCGACAGCGCCTTTCGCGCTCTCCGCGATCTGAGGCATCATCGATTTAATTTCGTTCCGAACCGTTTGCTGGACCCCGGTCGTCACGTTGATCGTTTGCTGAACAATTACATCCCCGCCGCCGCCGACCGCCGACTTTGACTGAGGGACAGACAAGATCCGACCGGCCGACGATGGCACAAATATTTCGCGGCCATGCTCACCAACGACCGTCGGTTTGCCAGGATAAACAGCTCCGCCGGAGGCGTTGCCAAAAGGTAAGCCAAACGATCCGGTCGAGGGTCCGCTGAACAAATCCAATCCGGTCGCGCTCATGATGCCACTCACCATTTGACGCACGACGAGAACGCGATAAAGCTCTCGCACGACTTCGTTTGCCATGTTTCTAATGCCAGCTTCGAAACTTTTGCTGTCATCTAGCAACCGCATAAACGCGCTCGAAAGACCGTCCTCCATTGTTTTAATCGCGCTTTCAAGTTCAGAAAATTTAGGCGCGACTTTTTCCATCGTTGCGGCCGTTTTCTCAAGACCTTCACGCGCTGCGCGCTGACTGTGCTCAAACTCTGTCGCTGCTTTCTGAGCATGAAACCAGGCAAAAGCGATGTTCTCAACCTGGACTAGATCATAACCGCGCAACTCCCGACCGGCGTCTTTGTAGGCTTTGCGTGATTTTTCAATCATGGCGTCGCGGCGTTTTTCCAGCCGCTTGATATCGCGCTCCAGAGGCGTAAGATCCTTGATCGAATTTTCAAACGCTTGATCGACAGTCTCCGTCATGAATGGTTCGAATATTTCGTTGAGCTTGTCCTCAAATATTTCCGCTTCTTCCGCTGCCGCCTTTGCCGCTGCGGTCGCCGCTTCGCGAGCTGCAATTAGACGCGATTGAGCATAAGCCGCATAACCAGCCGCGCGCGATGTCCCGGACTGGTTGTCGTCTCCGCCTTCCGAGCTGCTCCCGCTGGAAGTCGATGATCCAAGTGTCCCGCCGGTTGTCATATTATCCAACGCCGTCAAGAGCTCTTGGCGACCCTCGACCAACGACCGCAACCGCGTGTCCTCGGCTTGCAGTCGGTTGAGATCGGCTTGCAGTGAGAGCTGCCTCGCGGTTTGTGTTTCAAGATCCAAAGCCTTGCGAGCTTCGCTCGGGAACCTACTTTCACCCATTTGATTTTTGCGGATCCGCTCGCTCACCTTGGCAAGTTTTTCACGACCCTTCGCCATGCTCTCAGCGTTTTCGTGGAGCTTTTCTCGGTTTGTTATATTGTGGACCGCGTCCATTCCCGCGACGACGCCAAACATAAAATTGCGAAACTTTGTGGAAAGCGCGTCGAAAACCATGTCGAAATGGTCTTTCATTGCTGTCGCCGCAACGATGCTGTCGTTGCTCAGAACTGCGCCAAGCTCGCGAGCTGATGTCGTCATCGTGTCCAAAGATTGAGCGTTATTTATAAACAATGGAGCCAAAAGGGTCGCGTCGGAGGCAATCGCCTCAAGATAGAATGTCATTTCTGCTTGAGATAAATTGGCGTCCTCAAGCGCTTTGACGTATTTCCCGAGAGCTTGCTCGCTGCTTAAACCTTTGAACTCGTCAGCGGTGAGCCCTACTTTCGGCGCAATATTGTCAAAAAAGTCTTTGAGCGGTCCCGCCTCGTTTTGGAAAAAATCTCCGAACTTGTCGTTTGTATCCTTGAGAATATCGGCGAGCTTGTCTTGCTCAACACCCACTCGCCGAGCCGCAAAAGTCAGCTCTTGAAAACGCTCAACGCCAACACCAGAAACCCTTGAAAGTTTTTCGATTTCTTTTGCGAAATGCATCGCCTCATTTGCGCCTCGAACAAAACCAGCGGTCAAAGCGCCAGCGCTCAAACTAGCCGCGAGACCTCCGACCGCCGTTGAAAGCGTTCCGAATGCTTTTGTCGTTTTCGACAAATCCTTTTGTGATTTTTTAGCAAAACGCTCGACGCGCCGGTTTGCGCGATCCATCGCTTTCGAAAACTCTCTGTCGCGCGCGCTCAAAATGACGTTCAGCTCTTGCGCTGTAATTGCTGCCATTAGCCGTAAATCCTTGCGAGTTGTTTTGCTTCGTCAATCGACGGAGCATTTGATCCAGGCTTTGCTGGATTGTGTGCTTTCTGCCATCCGTCAAAAAATAAAAATGTATCCCTCGGGATCATATCGCGGACGTCATCAGGCTTGAGCCCGGTGACGACTGCGTTTTTAATTAAGCTGCGGACGTTAAGACTTCTTGGCTTTGACCCTCGGTCAAATCTTTTTTTTTATTCTCAACCTCGCTCAACGCATCAGGCATAAACGCCACGCCGAGAACCGCCTGAGCGATCTGGTAGAATAATAACAAACTTTCCGGACCACCGCTCTCAATGATCGCATCAGCTTCACTGTCTTTTTTGCCGCCGCCCACCAGGGCGAGGGCAAGAAGGTTGCGAACCTCTGTCGTGGTCGGCTTTTTCCCCCGATCGAAAAAACCGTCCCAGACTTCAAAAATCCCGCGATGCTTGTCTTCAAAACGTTCGATCTCGCGATTTCGTAGGATAAAAGTGTAGGTGACGCCGTCGATTTCCTCAACGACCCCACCTCGGGGAGCCTCAGCGGTAATCCCCATTTATTTAAGCTGCGCTAAAAGTGATCGCGCCGTTGCTTTCCAAAGAAGCTGAGAACGTGACGCCGCCCTCTGTTTCGCCGCCAAATTCGAGCGATGCTATTTTAAAGGCTCCCGCGTATGTCCCAAAGTCAGGAATGATGACTTGAAAGTTTGCCTCTGGGTCCGCTTGCATCGCGACAGTATTCAAGCGAGCCTCAGCGGTTTCGTCCAGAAAGATCCCGTCGCCAGAAACCGAGACAGCTTTCAGGCCGTTCAAAGTTTCAGTGAATAGAGCGCCGCCGGGCGACGATGCGTCCGGTGTAGTGACGTCAATCGAGGTGTTATTCACCGTCAACGACTTGGAGTTAAGTCCCGCCAGTGCCGAAAATGTTTCGCTGTTTTCTCCATCCCCAATCTTGAGGAGGAACGAGCGTCCTAGTTGTTTAGCCATGATGTTGATCCTTCAATCAAAAGGGGTTTGCGGATGCCCAAACCGCGAGAGGGCTAGACCGCTTAAGCGGTCTGAACGTTTGCCGAAAAGATGACTGTCGCGAAATGTCCGCGCTCGTCATTCTCCTGGTCGACAAAATAAGTTTCACAAATAAGTTCAATCAGATGGAACCCGGCTAACGAAACCGTCTCCTCTTGGCGATGCAATGATGCGCGGATCGCCTCCGCAATGCGTGACGCCTCGACGCGACCAGTTGCGCGCGAAAACGCGTCAATCGTCAAACTGATATTTGCACCAGTCGAGCCGTCCGTGTCATCAGCTTGCGGCTGTATTGATCCAAACTTTATAAAAGGATAAGTCGGACGCTGTGGAGGCTCATCGTAAACCCTGGTCGAAACCAGATCCGTTATGTCACTGTCCGCCACCAACGCCGCCCGAATGCCTTTTTGTAGCTCCAAAGCAAAACCGTCGCTCATTTAAATCCAAGCTCCTTAGCTGCTTTATTCATTGCGCGCGTAACGCGAGCCCGGTGTTTTTTCCCGAGGATTTTTTGCGTTCTTCTTATAAAGGGAAACTCATCAGTCGTCCCGGTTTGCTTGAAAACATGAGACATCGCTTGCCGTTTCTTCCCGCTCGAGTAGGTCCGCCCAAACTCAACCGAGAGCGCTTTGACTTGCGGATCCCTACGCGCCGGAGCTGCTTCGACAGATCCGACAAATGCGTTTTCCTCAATTTCAAATTTCGCATGGATCCCCCGCTTGAGATCACCCTCATCGACCGGGGCCATGACGCGAGCCAAGCGGACGCCCTCTCTGACGCTTTTTCGTATTGCGTTCCCAATATTTTTTCGCTGCTTTCGAGGTAGCTTTTTAAAAGCATCCTGGAGACCTTTGGCCTCGATTTTCATGACGCGACGCCCTTCTCAAGCAGGAACTCGAGCGTCTGTCCTTTGTTATCCACCTGGACGACTGAACGAATTGCCCAGGTTTGTCCGCGAGCAACTACCCGATCAGCGGCGCTGAGAGCCGCTGTAAGCGCGTCTTTCCTTACTCTTAAAGTCGCCGTCGATACGTCAGCCAATGCACCGCCCTCAGTGCTCTCATTGCCTGTCCGCTCGATTATGTGAGCTGACCTTGTCAGGTGATCTGACCAGGATCCGGCCGTATTCCCGAAATCGTCAGTCGTCGCCGCCATACGCTGGAAGGTGACGCGATCTCGCATCAGGCCAGCCCTAGCCATACCAGGAGCCTCGCTCGTAATCCATCAGAGCCTCGAAGCCGTGAGGCAATGTTTTCGAGATCGTACCCATGAGCTCGTTTTCGCGGTTCTCGTACCAATGGGCGATCAACATCATTAAACCATGACGAACGGTCTGCGGAACGTCAGAGCGCGCCGCGCCATATCCGATGACATATTCAATCTTGATCGCGTCGTCCCTGGTGAACGTGGAGGGCCAGGCTTGTCCCGGCTTTGGCTTGACAGTCGTCCGCCCTTTAGTCCCGAGAACATAAAAGTCCGACAGCGTCGCGGTTTGGATGGCGTTTTCCGTGTCGTAATATTTGACCGCCGAAACCGACTGAACGGGTCCAAGCGAAAGCGTCACCGTGCCTGGGTTTGGTGCAATCCACTCGCCCCAGGTTTGCGTGATCATCGCTTTCCCCAGGGTGCCAGTGACGTCGACATAATCAATCGCCGTTTGTATCAACCGGGCGATCAAACCGTCGTCGTCGTTGTGCTCGATGCGTAGCTGCGACTTGACCTCGGTGAGCGTCAGAGGCTCAGCCGTCGGAGCTGTCACCAGCTCGATCCGATGTTGTAGGGGAAGCGTTGGCATTTATTTAATCCTTAGCGTCAGGCTTAACCGCTTTTCGCTTTGCTGGAGTTTTCTTTGTCGCTGTTTCTAATTTTTTAGCCGCAACAACCGGCTCCGCAATTCCGCGCTCGATGTAGCGTTTCGCTGCGTCAGCATCACCGATCTCGATAATATCCCCGGCGTTGTGCGAAAAATTAATTCCCGCCATTGATTGCAATAGTTTTAACTTCATTCGGTTTCTCCCGAGTTAAAGGAGAGGGCGCGAACGCCCTCTCTGTCATGCTTATGAGGAGGCTGTTTTCAAGTGCTTGATTGCCGCTGTATTCGACAAAACGCCGTCGAAGCGTACAAAGCCCAAGATCCCATAATCCGGCGCGAAACGCTCTGACGCGACTGTCAATGACGGACCGCCAGCTTTGCGCACGAAAAACTTTTTCATATCGCCAAACAACATGACTTTTTTGTTCGCCGCGAGACTGTCCATCGCCTGATTGACGACAACATTATAGCCGAGGATAGATTGAGGAACTCCCGCTTGGTAATTTCCCATGGCCCATAGGAAATTTCCTTGCCCATCCTTCAACTTCCTGACTGCCGCAAGTGTGCTGTCGTTCATCATAATGGCCGTTCCGGCGGACTGACGATAAGCAGGGTCGACTGAGTGAATTAGATCAATGATCTCGTCCGCTGTAATCGCCGCCGCCGCTGCCGCTGTTACACCAGTTGCAGAGTTTGTGACGATGCCCTCAACGTCGGAGGATCCCGATCCAGTTGTCAGCTTGCTATTTGCGATGCGACCGAGACGATCTCCAAGCATGTCACCTAACAAGGCTTCCATATTTAAGATGCTGTCGGCGTTCAACTCCGCTGACCAGCGAACCCACTCAGTGTTAAAGCTAAACGCTCCAACTGATTTACTTCCGAACGTTACATCCGCACCGCCGTCATCAGTCGGCGCTCCGCCTTCCGTATGAGCAACCGCGCTGGAGCCGGTGTCGTCGCTCGTTGGAATGTCGAACTGGCGTCCGTCGGTTGTACTAATAACCGAAAACAAGTTGCTCGTGTACATTGGGCCGCTTGCCGCCATAGATTGCTCGATGAAGGTCGCCATTTCGGTCGGTACAGTATATCCGCCAGCCGCGTTTGATCCGGCTAATTGCGCGCGATATTCGCGCAATACTGAGCGAACCTCTGCGTCAACATGGGCGTCGCCACCGGCTGAAATGTATTCAGCAAATGCGTGACGATAATCCATGACCTGACCGTCGTCGATCGCCTTTGTTGAACGACCTTCGACCGCTGGGATCTTACTGGTGTCTGGCTGTTCCAATTTTGCGATTAAAGACGCTGCGCGCTCCTCTCGATCAATGCGAGCTTGGAGTTTGTCAGCGTCAGCCATCGCTGCATCAAATTCACGCTCGACCTCAGCCGCGCGCTCCTCTGGTGTTTCGTCGGTCACTTCGTTTAATTTTGAACGGGCTTCCGTGGCAATCCTTGCCATTTGCTCCCGCAATGTTTTGATGTCTGCCATTTGTAGGCTCCTTCGTTGGGAAATGGACGTCATCACGACGTTCAATTTCAGACCTTGCCCAAGGGTCGGAAATAACGGGCTAAGAACGGGAGACCGCTCCTATTTGATAAGCCGGGCTTTCATGCGTAAGCGACGCGCCGCCTGACTTTGCTTTTGCTCCTTACGATGCCGCTCCAAACTACGAAGACCGATTGCGGTTCCTTCATAGGCCGGGGTTGTCACGATGCTGACATCGTAAAGCGCCGCCTCTTGAATGGTTCGACGAGGCATTTCATCATCGTCGTCCCACTTTTGGCGGGTCGGCATAAAAGCAAAACTCATCTTATCCAGGTCGCCGCGTTTCATCTTTGGAACGATCGAGCGGACATCCGGATCAGTCATATCAAGGGACGCGCGGACCTTTAGTCCTCGCTCGTCCTCTGAAAGCTGTAACGTTCCGCTGCGCGATCTCGCGAGCGGCAATCCTTCATGATTGATTAAGAAAACGACGTCATCACGACCGATCGCATCTGTGAAAGCGCCAGGGGCGATTTGCTCGCGCCACTGTCCACCGATGACGGTCTCCTCGTTGAACACAGCCGCATAACCCTCGACGCTGACTGTGCCGTCCTGCGCCTCGCGGATTTCTACTCTCTGAGCCGGGCGCGCCTCGCGCTCCTCGTCATCCTTTTTGAAACCAGCAAGCGCCGGATCCTCGATGTCGGTTTCCGTTTCCTGGTATTCCTCGGACTTTCCAAACACGACAATCACCTCATCATCTGTTTCCTCGATGCGCTTTATGTGACGTTTGTCCTCGTCCTCATCGTCGTAATAACGCGCCGAGACTTTTGAAAGTGTCGAGAATTTATGGCCGACCAACGTTCCAGACGGACGCCAGCCGTCCTCAACCTCGCGATAAACCATGATTAACGCCGCCGGATCCTCAGCGCTTCCCTCAACTGAAAAATCGGTGTCTGGAACGTTTATCGTGCCATCGCGCTCAATACGACGAATGCGACCGTACACCTCGCCGCCGGAGCTGTCCCAGGTAACATAATCACCGACAACCAGCGCATCAGCCTCCGCTCGAGTATCCATTGAGTTTTCCTCTTGCTTCAAAATTCCATTTGCCCAGGACCGCGCCGGATTACCGCCCCAAAGCGCCCAGGCAACTCTGCCAGCGCTGGGATAGCCGTCCTCGCCAGGGCTCCACCCTTGACCCTCTTTGTCGACCTCATGCCGCGCAAAATATGACTTCATTCTCTTGACCGTATCGATCGAGAGGTTCCGGTTGTTCACAATGTCACGAGCGCGAGCGACGCCGACCTCTGTTCCGCCGCGCCCATATTCCTCGCGCCAGGCAAGACCTCGAGCCGCTTCCTCCCGCATCGCCTGATTAGGTCTCGGCATCTGAGCCGCCTTGCATCGTGATCGGAACTGTCGCGCCTTGTATCATTAGATCGTCGCCACCCGGTAGAGGCTCAAGACCCTCATGATCACGGATCTCATTCGGCGTCTTGATGCCGTTCTGGATCGCAGTCGCGTGAGCTTCCATTCGAGTTTTCAGATCGCCTCTGAGCAAGCTGTCAACGTTAAACCGTACGGTCATGCCGCTTGATCGTCCAAACAATTTTAAATTCATTTCTTGCTCGGTTTGCTCAATCCACCGACGGAGCGTGTGCTTGACGAAATGCAAGTCCTGTTGCTCGACGTTGCTGTAAGTCCCTTTTGAGAGATCTTGCAAAAACACCGGCGGCAAAGAATAGATGCGCGCGATTTGCTCAATGCAGAATTGCTGCAAATCCAAAAGCTGCATCTGCTCCGGCGAAAAGCCGATTGATTTCAGCTCATGGCCGAGCGGCAACGCCATCACCGGCCGACCCTCGCGAGCGAGTTTAGCCGTCGCCGCTGCGATGTCCTCAGAGGCTCGAGCCGCTGACGCGCCGGAATTGAATGGACCCTGGAGAACGGCCGGGGGGATGCCGCCGGACTGGAACGCCTTTGATCCATAACGCGCCGACGCAAGCGCCAGGCCGATGACATCCTTGTTCGCCATGATCGGACCGCGAAAATCGATCTGATTGTTTTTGACCATGAATGTCAGGTCGATGATTTCCTCGGCTTGATAAATCGCCGTTTTTGTCCGGTAGACTTTTGTAGGAAAGCCTTGATCTGTCGTAGCCTCAGTGACGATAAGGTCCGCTGGATCCAGAGGAACTAAATCAGTAATCTCGCCGCTTCCGCTCTTGATGATCAGCGTCGCTGAGCGACCGCCTGTCAGCGTTTGCTCAAACGTGTATTTTCTCCAGTTAAATGAGCTGGTCGTCGGATTGACCGCCCGATCGATCCAGGATCCGACGCCAGTCGTGACTTGCTCATTGCCTTGATAAATCTCGAGAGGCAATCCCGCCAAAGTGCCAGAGATAAAGTTGACCGCCGACCAGAGGGCAGGGACGCCGAGAGCGGTCTCGACATTCACTGTCACGCCAGAGGTGCTCGAATAATTATCAAACCCCATAAGCTGAAAGAAATTGTCAGCGCTCACCGGGACATTCGGGTTCTCTATACTGCGAGCCTCAGCTCGCTTAAACATATCAAGGACGCCCATTGTATCTCCTAGACCGCGAGCTTGTATTCTGGATCATCCCAGGGTGACGAGCTCGGCGCTGTTTCTTCTGAACTCATGGACCCGAGAGCCATCGCAAGCGCGACCAGGCCGTCGATCTTTGAGTATGATTTCGATTTATTCAGTTTTCGGTTTCCCGCTGGATCCGATTGTGTGACAGCTCCCGCCGCGCACATATTCAAAACCGGCTGTCCGCCGTGGCAAAGTTTGCGCTCCGCCACCAGTTGTTCGAGCTTATCAACAGCCGGAGCCATATCGCGAAAGCCCTGTCCAAAGGGTTGCATGGGAACTTGCGCGCCAATGTTATCAAGCTCTCGCTTTAAATCGTTGATCCGCCAGCGGTCATAAGCGAGGAGCTGTAGGTCATATTCCTCTTGAACCTCAGCGATCGCCTGAGCAATCACCTCCGGAACAATGACCGGACCTGGTATCGTCAAAAGATGCCCCTGCTTTGCCCATAGGTCATAAGGGACTTTCGTCTCGAGCGCTTTGTCCCTCAAGCCGTCCTCTGGAAGCCAGAACCTCGGGACGACATGGAGCTTGCCATCCTTTGGAAAGACGAGGACCAGCGCTGTCAAATCTCGGCTTGCCGAAAGATCGAGCCCGGCGAAACAAGCGTCACCAGGCTCGACCTCCGGAGGCGCATTATTTGCCTCCCACTCAGCTCGGGACAGAAAGGGTGACTGCGCCTCTATCCGTTGGTTTAGATAAAGCCATCGGAATGAGTTAGCCTTTGCCGGAAGGCGTTCAGCTTGTTTTGCAAAATCCTCGAGATCCGTTGTTGATCTAAATTTGCCCATTGCCGGATTAGCCGCGCGCCAAGCAGTTTTATCCAAGATATCACAGCCTTTTTTCGCTGTGTATAAATGCGAGACAATTCGAGGGTCGTCCGCGTGATCCGCGTCATCAAGCCAAATCGAGAAAAGATCTCCGTCGGTCGACGCTTGCGTCGAGATCGCAATCAAGAGCGGGTTTTCATGCGCGCCCTGCGCCGTCTCAATCGCCTCGATAAATGGATCGTGTGACCCTCGGACCTGACCCACCTCATCAAGTATCGCGAGGACAGGACTTAGGCCGTGAGCTGTTCCCGCCTCAGCGCTGATCGCTTTGTATTCGACATTCAATAACAGGCCGACCAACATCTTTTGCGATGGAACAATCCGGACGATCTGTTGCAATTCTTTCGAAAGCCGGACCATCTTTTCCGCGAGCTTAAAGACGAGAGCCGCTTGCTCCCGGGATCGAGCTCCCGAAATGATCTGACTGTTCTGTTTTGCCTCTGGTCCGACCAGGTGCGCAAGAACGATCGCCGCAATCAATGCAGACTTTCCGTTTTTTCGACCGACCGATAGGTAAGCGCGTGACGTTCCAGTTGGGTTGTCGTAAACATCCAAGATAAATTTGCGCTGAAACGGAACCAGCTTCATCTTTTGACCAACGTGCGCGCCTTCTGGAATTGGGCAGAGCTTTTCAATAAACTCACAAATTTTTTCGCCGCGCGTCATTTAGCCAAACTGTTGAACAGCCTCCTTAATACATAACTCCGAACCAGGCTGATCAGTGTAAAAATCAAACCTATCACAAATCCATCTGCCACTGAGACGTTGAAGCCAAACAGAGGCAAGACAGCAAAATTTGCAGCGACCGCCACAAAATAACCGATCGCGACATTTAAAAGCGCCTCGATAGCACTCATGCGGCGGCTTTGCATCGCTCTGCCTCTAGCTCCCCATATGTTTGAGCTGTCGCCTCAAGCGTTGCTTTCTCGCCTGTGTATTCTTGCCATCGCTTAATAATAACGTCGATGTACTTCGGATCTAGCTCCATGATGAAAGCGTTTCGTCCAGTTTGCTCAGCACCAATTAACGTCGACCCTGACCCGCCAAAAAGGTCTAAAATGTTCAACAGTTTTACATGATTTCCAAACGCTCGAACCGAAAGCTCTACCGGCTTTTGCGTCGGATGCACGTAATTGCTGTCTTTTTTTATCGACCACAAATCACTTTCATTTTTAACGTATTCGTCAATTTTGCCATTAAATAAGCAAAATTCGTGTTGATGCCTGTAGCCAACGCCCATCCCAAAAACGTTCTTCGCCCAAACTATGCAAGATTTATAATCCAGCTTACCTTGCAAAATTCCATAAAAGTCCCAGTTGCACCAAATATAATAAGCCTTTGGGTCGACTGCTTTGATCGTCGCAATGGTGCCGTCTATAAAATCAGCAAAATCACTGTCAGAAAGATTGTCATTTTTTATGACTTCATGCTTTCCACTTCTGCCGTTAAAGCCCACATTGTAAGGTGGGTCCGTGAAAATCATGTCGACGCTTTTGCCGTTCATTAGCTTATCGACACAATCAATGCTTGTGCTGTCACCGCACATCAACCGATGTCGTCCAAGTAACCAAACATCGCCTTCAACTGTCACCGGATCCTCTGGCGCTTCTGGCACCTGATCCTCGTCGGTCAAACCTTCGCTCGTCTGCGCCATCATCGCAACAAGCTCGTCCTGACTGAACCCCATGAGCTCGCCATAGTCTGCGCCAAGATCCTCAAGCTCGACTGCCAGGGCTTCCATGTCCCAATCAGCATTCAGCGCCAGTTTATTGTCGGCAATGACCAGCGCGCGCCGACGTCGATCATCAAGGCCGGTGACGACAATCGCCGGGACAGTTTCCAGGCTTAGCTTGCGAGCCGCCATCAAGCGACCATGACCCGCAATCAAATTGTTTTCCCCGTCAATCAAAACAGGGTTTGTAAAACCAAACTCTCGAATTGACGCTGCTAATTGCGCGACCTGAGCGTCGCTATGTGTGCGACTGTTTAATGCATAAGGAATTAAATCCGAAACATTTACAGCTTTGTGTTTAAATAGATCCATTCATTTTTAATTGACGGGCAACGCTATCAAGCCAGAGCTTTTAAACGTGTCCATCAAGTCCCGAGCTTGATTTTCGTTCTGTGCAGCGCCGTTGATTGTCCTGGCGTCTGCGCCCATTTGATTAAGCGACATTGATCTGATCACCGCGAGCTGACGACGCTCAAGCGTATCGATGACCGCGAGCAATGGATTTGCAACAAGTGTCCCGCGCTTGTTCTGTATTAACACCCCAGATCGATCCAACGTTTCTTGATGCTGCCGAATGTCAGCTTCCATGCGGACCACCTTCGCCAGCAAGATCAGATCCATATCCCGCCAATCCTCGCGTGCGCGCGCGCGCGTGAACTGGCCCCAAATTGTTAGCTCGGCACTACTTCTAAGCTCGACGCCCTCCGGCAATGGAACATCAGCGATCGCTCCCTTAAAGCCTTCAAGAGCTGCCGTTGTGCTGTTTTTGTCGCTGCGCCGCTTTTGGCTCATTAAATTTGTACCTTTTTTTCCGTAAACGCAGAAAGAGACATAGTGGGACGCCGGTTTGCGTAAAATACGTCCTAGTGATTGACCCACCCCTCCCCAAAATTT
>Ga0187219_1000660_pt1 | contig 16566 bp, 27 predicted proteins | sample 13SPOviralmetaG_FD_130162 | JGI IMG/M metagenome (GOLD analysis project Ga0187219, IMG submission 130162) | Marine viral communities from the oligotrophic San Pedro Time Series (SPOT) site, San Pedro Channel, CA, USA - 13 SPOT_SRF_2010-07-21... | ecosystem: Environmental > Aquatic > Marine >... | reverse complement strand
GCTTTCTTCTATCAACGGAACTTGGATAAAATTTGTTGGCGAAGACGGGGCGCAGGGCGCGCAGGGTCCGCAAGGGGTGCAAGGCCAGCAAGGCCAGCAAGGCGAGCAGGGCGATCCCGGCTCTGACGGCGATCCTGGTGCGCGATATGCGACGGTCAGATATTACGCTGAAAGCTCAACGTCACCAAGCACCGCAAGCCTGACATCAAACGTAAGTTACAACTGGTCAACGGCTGTCGCGTCGACGTCATACGGCGTCTGGTCTAAGACCTCCCCGACGATCGCAGCAACAACGGCGGCGAACTTTTGGTTTGTGGATATCACGTTCAGAGACACTACTGGCGAGGCGTCGAGCTCGTCAGGTAACGCGGTCACAACCCCTGCTCGCTTGTTGAATTTCAATGGCCTCGTTACGTTTACAAATACATCCGGAACGACGAGCCTCCAGGACGCGATCGATGACGACGCGACGACGATCGACGCGGGTAAGATTACGACCGGCACTCTTGACGCGACAAACATCACAGTCGCAAATTTGAGCGCGACGAGCATCCAGACCGGAGAGCTCAGCGCAGCTCGTTTAAATTTAAGCGGAACGCAGTTTATCAACAGCAGCGGCGCGCTGTCACTTAAGGACAGCGGCATCTCAACGAGTTTAGTCCAGAGCAACGCAATCACGAAAGAAAATCATTTTAGTCGGTCTTCTCAGGTTATCACCGGATATTCAATTTCTTCGGTAAGTTTGGGCAGCTTCTCACTCGCAAACGATTTGCAGTCAATCATCATTCTCGGCGCTTGCAATTTGTACGGGACGGGATCGGATAGCAGCTATTCAGTGGCTCTGCATATAGACGGCTCCGCGACGTCGACATTCGTCAACGGATCCTCGGATGATTATTCGACGATTGGTGATATCAGATTTCCGGCGACCATTCTTGATCGTCGGATTTATGACAGCGGCACACACTCCTTGTCTCTTAACTGGATCGTCCCAGCGAGCACATCACTCACAATTCGCAACTTGGACGTCGTGATTTTTGAATTAAAAAGGTAAATTATGAAAGCGTATTTCAGCACCTTGACGGGTGAAATATTGAGCATCGCGAGCGGTCCTGGCCTGGTCTCTAATGATGCGGATTATGGTTATATTGACTACGCTCACGATCGCGCTGATATGTTGAAATATGAGGTCGTCAACGGCGCTGTCGTTTTAAAAAGTCAAAGCGACATCGATGCAGTCGAAAACGATTTTGCGGTAATAAAGTTTCGGCGTCGTCGTGATAGTCTCCTTGCGGCATCAGATTGGACCCAGGCAAACGACAGTCCTCTTGGCGATGCGCAAAAAGCAGCTTGGCGAACCTATCGCCAGGCGCTCCGAGATTTGCCGGAGAACACAGATCCATTAACGCCGACTTTCCCGACGGCTCCTTGATCATGCTTAAAATTAATATGATGCCAGAGCAGATTTTTGCTTTTGATGCGGATGATAAACTCGCGGAGAATGTCGCTCAGGCTTGCGAAAAACTGGATTGGAACCAACAGAAGTTCAACCAACGCTCAAAGAATTATCATTTGGAGCGGAAGCGAGAGTTTCAAGCATTCCGATCCTGGGTCAATTCATGTTTAAACCGTGTAAAGAATGAGCTCCGGTTTTCTTGCGATGAAATGCGCGTCACTCAAATGTGGGGAAACAAAGCGCTCAAAGGGCAAACCCATCACAAGCATTATCATCCAAACTCGGTTTTGAGCGCTGTTTATTATGTAACAAAAGATAACGCTCCAACGAGGCTTTACGCGCCGAGCATTTATTCAGGATTTTCAGGATCCGCCCCCGGCGGTCTTGATCTGTTTATCCAGGACAATACAAAAGCCTGGAGAATGGTGGAGCATCGAGGAACGCCAGGTCAACTTCTGATCTTTCCCTCAACACTCCAGCACGACGTCGCAGCTCAATCGAGCGATGACGTTAGGATCACCCTTGCAATCAACTCGTTCCCGAGCGGTTTCATCGGTGATTTTTCGCAGCTTTCCGGTTTCGATCGTTAAGCTAAACGCCAGCCGTTTAAGCCGAAAAAAGGATTTAATCTTGGTTTATCGCGCGTGGTAAAATTTAAGTGCATATGCAACCCAATGGAGATCCAAAATGGCATCTATTTCAGACTATATACTAGACGGCGCGCTAGATTTGCTGGACACCGAGGCAAACCGCATCGATGTCACCAGTCAAGAAGCGACGACCTTTGCTGAGGCGACAAACACGCACTCCCTCGGCAACTCAACGTCACTCTCAATCGGCGCAGCCGGTGATCGCTCAGGCGGCGGTCGTGAGGTTACTGTCGCAGCAATCACCGACGGATCCATCACCGGGACTGGCACGGTCACACATTACGCAGTGGTCGATACCGGCAACTCACGCTTGCTGGCAACCGGCGCACTATCCGCCAACCAGTCAGTGACAAACGGCAACACCTTCACGCTTGCGAGCTTCACTATTGGGATCCCAGATCCAGCATAAATAAAGGGGTGATCACATGGGTTTTGTCGTTAAAGATCGGGTGAAAGAAACGACGTCCACAACCGGGACGGGAACCATCACGCTCTCTGGGGCGTCTGATGGTTTCCGCTCGTTTGCGTCCGTTTTGTCTGATAATGATATTACTTATTACGCTCTCACAGAAAGCGGGACTGGTGAGTTCGAGGTCGGGCTCGGCACATTTAATTCATCCGGAACGACTTTAGAGCGCACGACAATCCTATCAAGCTCAAACTCTGACAGCGCCATCAACCTGACGGATGGTGAGGCTGACGTTTTTATCACCTATCCGGCGGACAAAGCGGTCATCCTGGATGGGTCTGACAACCAGACAAACCCTGGCTTGATTACGGCTGACACTTTCGTCGATCGAGCGACAACGCTTTCGGGCGCAACGCCGACGGCAAATGTTGGATCTTTTGGCGTCTTCAACATCACGCTCAGCGCGGCGACGACGTTTTCGTTTACCGGGTTTCCATCCAGCGGGACGGCTGTTTATTGGGTTGTCAAAGTTAAGCAAGACGCATCCGGCAACGCCTATTCAGTATCTTGGCCGTCATCTGTCAAGTTTGCAACTGGCGCAGCGCCAACGCTGTCCAACTCCGCTGACGAGGTCGATGTTTTCACATTCTATTCAGACGACGGCGGGACAACGGTTTTCGGCTTCGCGTCTGGGCTAGATCTCTCGTAGGTTTGAAATGAGCGCTCAGAAAAAAATATTGTTTGGTGGTCAACATCTGACGACGTTCAACACAACATATCCAACAAGTCGGACGACCACCTTTACGACAACATTTTTGACGAGCCAGTCGACAAACCGAGCGACATCAAGAGCAACGACGACGTCTTTTACGACCACCTATGCGACGACGACGCCGACATCAAAGTCGACGACGACAACGTTCAACACAAACAAGCCGACGTCATTTTCAACAAGCCGCTCGACGACGACAAATTATAGCTCATCTTTTTCTACAAACACTCCGACATCAAAGTCGACGACGACATCGTTCAGCACCAGCTTCGACACGACATTTTCAACATCTAAGTCGACGACGACCAGTTACGCTTCTAGCTTTCCGACGAGCTATCCAACATCTTATCAATCGAGCTTTTCAACAGCCGTGAGCGATCTGACAATTCGAAACACCTCAAAGCTCACAGCTAAGCCGACACTTAAGACGACGTCTTTTTCACAAAGTACAAATTCCCCAACGTCAAAGCCGACGTCGTTTTCAACGAGTTACACAGCATCAACGAGCTATTCGACTTTTTACGTTGGGACAACTACCTATAATACCTCGGTTATCAATTTTACTAACCATCAAACGCAAAGAACTACGTCGAAGCCTACGTTTTATGTGAGCTATGCAAGCCCTCCCGTCGCAACAAGTCGCTTAACAAACGGTCCGACAAACGTATATACAATCTACAGATCCGACATTGTAAACAGTACAAGCAAATCGACGGCCTTAAGTCAGACCACATCAAAAAATACGGCTAAAACGCGGACGACAAGCAAGTCGACAACTAAGCCAACTTATTTCAGCACGGCCGCATCTAGGCAGACAAACAAGCCGACGGACAAACCCACGACTTTTGAAACCGCATTTAATACAAATTACAATCGAAACACTTCAACGCCAACCTCGGCCACGACGACAAAGTCAACCAGCGTTCCGACATCAAAGTCGACGACGACAACGTTCAACACAAGCCGAGGGACGTCAAACTCAACGTCACGCTCAACGACGACCTCCTATGCTTCGTATTTCCTCACATCAACGCCGACATCAAAGTCGACGACGACATCCTTCACAACCTCAAGGCTAACAGCAAAGCCGACGTCCAAATCGACGACCACCTCATATCTGTCAGTTTTCAACACATCACGGTCAACGAGCAAATCGACCTCAACAGGATACACGACCTACTTCACAACCCAATTTAATACATCAAAACCGACCAGTCGTTTGACGACTTTCGGGACGTTTTACTTAACAGACAAGCTGACATGATCCCTCCGCATAAAACATATCTTCACACGACAGCGAATAACGAACAGCGGATCGGTGAAAATAAAAGGTCTGTCGACGCCAAAGGGTTTCGCGCGATCGAAGAAATGCTGGACGAGCTTGGCCCAATGACGACGACTTGTGATGTCCGTCCGATCCAGCCGCCAAATTTCACGGAGTTTCTCTATTTCGATTGTTTGGGCGGTTTGATGCTGGCGACGATGTCGGCAGAGATCAATTGCCGAGTTGCGGCCGTAATATCTGAGGAGAAACCAGCGGCGGAGTTTAATCGCGCCTGGATTGCGGACAAGTATGTTCTGGACGAAAATATAAAAACTTATGACCGGATCATTTTTTTGGCTGGGTGCAATAGCGCGCACCTGATGGATCAACAGCGGATCATGGACCTGGTCGATAATCACGGCTTTTATTTAAAGCCTCACCCTGTCGTGACTGAGGGATTTATCAAAGACCTCGGCGCAACGTTCGGCTATCATAAAGTGATCGACCCCTCGGTTTCTGGAATGACGTTGCTTAAAAATTGTGAGGTCGCCGGGTCGACGCATTGCTCAGAGCTTTACATCGTGGCGCGGATTTTGGGCAAACAAGTGGTCGACATTACTCGCCCCGACCGGGCTTGGAATGGAACCTATCATCACGTTTGTCGATTGCTCGACAATACTGACAAAGACATCGAGCGCATTTCTGCTTTATTCATGAACGACCGCTCAGGATTTTTGCGCCCAAACGATGAGATAGATGTCTCTAGGTGGAAGGCGGAAAATTACATGGAGGCAGCTCTGATAGAACGAAAGCCTTTTGAATTACTAACAACTCAAAGACTGGTTCCAAAAGAGCGAACGCATTCTCATTGGAATGAAGCGAGGCAATAAATGTTTATAAAATCAAATGAAAACGGCGAGGTCGTAAAATTTCCTTACAGCTTCGGCATGTTCAGAAATGATCATCCTAATGTATCAGTCCCGCGAAATATGTCGCACGATTTGTGCGCGCAGTTTCACGTTTATCCGGTGGCATCACTGCCCTTCCCAGCTTACGAAAAGCGCACTCAACGGCTCAGAAGATGGGCCGAGCCTCGGTATGACGAGGGCGCTCAAGAATGGCAATATGGTCACACTGTCGAGAATATGACAGACGCCGAAATTGCGGTTCAGCTTGAGGCAGCGTCAAGACTTGTTCGAGCGCAGAGAAACAAAGAGCTTGATAAATATGATTACGTGATCGTCCGGTATTTAGAGCGCGGCGTTGAGATCCCGCAAGAGTGGCGAGATTTTCGTCAAGCGTTGCGTGACCTAACGAGCCAACAAAACTTCCCCTGGGAAGTCGTTTATCCACAGGCTCCGAGCGATGGCTGAGGTTTTTTATTCTATCACCGATACAGTTGGTGGCTTGCCGCTCACCCTCAGCGAGCCCGTCAGCTTGCTCTCGGAATTGCGCGACAAATACAAAGGGACAAGCGCGGATCTCTATCTCAGATGCCCGAGCGCGATCGACGAGCTGAAAAACACTTTTGTTATGCGAAGCCCGACGGATCTTAAAATTAAACACAGAGCCGCTGACATATCTATCGAGGCGGGATCAGAGCAATTCGCAAAAGATGTTTTCAATGATCTTTCAAGTGACGGGACGCTTTGCACGATCGGTCCAGGTTTTGCGTTTTTCTCGGAGCAACCTTTGAGGATGTTTCAAACCCCTGCATATTTACACAAGACACCATTTGACGACGTTGTTCTCACGCCTGGGACATTCGATGTTGGAAAGTGGTTTCGCCCCATTGTCAGCGGCGTAATAAATCAGGCTCAATCGGACATTGTGATCAAACGGAATGATCCGCTTTATTATGTGCGCTTTGATACCGATGAAAAAATTAAGTTTCGCGCTTTTGAGTACAGCGAAAAAATCCATGAGTTTTTTGGCGATGCGATAAATTTGAAAATTAGCATCGACCGGCTCGCGCTGAAAGATCTTTATAAAATGTTTACTAGATCTAAACGACGGGAAGCTGTCCGGCGCGAGATCCTCGCGAACGCCTTGGAGTAAATTGTCATGTTTGGTTTTTCACCTTTTGCCGGATCCGCGTTCTCTGATGAGGGCGTCGTCACTTATGCACTAACGCCTAGCAGCATCACGGTCACGCCGGTCGTTTCAAGCTCGGCAATGGTTGAAAACGAAACGTTCAGCGCTCCAGCCCTTACGGCTGGCGCTCCTGTTTTACAGTCGGCGGCAATGTCCGAGGACGAGACGCTTTCGGCGTCTAGCTTAGAGGCTGGCGTCCCGGTTTTGGGATCCTCAGAAATTGACCAGAAACACAATCTGGTCGGCTCTGGGGTCAATTCAACGCCTGTTCTGGGCGCGCCTGACATTGATCAAGGTCATGATCTGGCTGGCACTAGCTTTGCGGCTCATACACCAACTCTAGGCGCTCCGGAGATTGACCAGGATCACCGGATCACAGCGACAAATCTATCAACACAAGCGCCGGTCCCGGCGGCTGTCACGATGTCAGAGGACGAGAGTTTCACCGCTGACAACCTAGTCGGCGGGTCACCTAGCCTGGGCGACCCTGACGTCGATCAAGAGCACGATCTGGCGGCTGATAGCATCACCGGCACAGGACCGGCCATCGCGGACATCGTTCTCGGCCAAATCGAAGTTCTCGGAACAACCGGCGTTCTTGCCGGGAGCGCTGCCCTGGGATCATCCGCATTTAATCAAGGACAAACCTTAGACGCGAATGATTTAGAAACGCAAGCGCCGGTCCCGGCGGCTGTCACGATGTCAGAGGACGAAACGCTGAGCGGCGTCAGCATCGCAGCAAGCGCGCCGGTCTTAGCGGCTCCCGATATTGATCAAGATCATGACTTAAGCGGCGATGCGGTGGCCTCTCAAACGCCTCGCCTGGGCTCTCCGGATATCGGTCAGGGTCACACAATCACGGCCTCAGCGTTGCTCTCAGCGGCTCCCGTTCCAGGCAATGCAAACATGGCAGAGCGCGAGACACTCACGATCGCCGACATCGTGATCCCTGCTTATGTTTTCGGTTCACCAGACATCGATCAAGAGCACGAACTGACAGGATCAAATCTCGTCGGATCAGCGTTCAACTTAGCATCGGCGGCAATGTCCGAGGAGGAAACGTTAGGCGGAGCATCGATCGTCGCTGGATCCCCAGAAATTTCGACAACTACGTTTACTCTATCAGTCACACTCGATGGGAGCGACATCGCTGTCGGCGCGCCGATCGTCGGCTCCACAGCGATCGACCAACGTCACAACCTTACCGGCGACAGCCTAACACTCGCCCCGGCTGTTGCGCCTGTCGCAATGTCGGAAGACGAAACGTTTGCGACTGACGGCATCCTAAGCGGGTCTCCGGCTTTGGTGAGTGCAATCATGGTCGAGAATGTCGTCATGAGCGCCGACAGCATCACAGCGCTTGCGCCGGTCGTCCCAGAGACAGCGATGGCAGAGGACGAAACCCTTGCGGGTGTTCCATTAGCTGCCGGCTCCCCTGCCCTGGGAAGTCCAGAGATCGACCAGGATCATCAGCTCACCTCGCCAGACTTGGCGGCTCATACGCCAACCCTCGGCGAGCCCGACATTGACCAGGATCATCAACTCACATCATCCGCCCTCGAGAGCGCGCCGCTGTTGGCCGAGCCTGATTTCAGTCAGGATCACGACTTGGGCGCTGGCTCGATATCTCTACGATCGCCCGACGTTCCAGCCGCGACAATGTTCGAGGAGGAAACACTCACAACCGGCGATTTGGAAACTGACAGTCCGGACCTTGCTGATCCTCAGATTTCTCAGGTTCACGACCTGGCGGCGAATGCGGTTCTTTCAGCGCCAGTCATTGCAGACGCAAACTTTGTTCAAATTCACGACTTGGCGGGTGTATCGATCGCCTCTGGATCCCCGAGCCTGGGCGTTTCGCCTGAGCTTGTTCAAATCAGTTACCTTTTCGCAACGAACTTAAACGCCGGGACGCCTAGAATACCGACGCTCGTTTATGACATCGGGCTCCCGCGTCTGGTCAGCATTGACCAGGCATCATTCAACCTTGTCGTCGTCAGAACGTCGACAAACTCAATCACTTATAATGAGGAAAATGACGCGGCATGACGTTTTATATAAAACAAAATGACACCTCGCCACATCTTAGCGCCACGCTCAAAGATGCCGACGGAAATTTGATCGACCTTACGAGCGCGACGGTTCGCTTTCATATGCGCAAAATCGGAGGATCGACTGCACTCGTCGACGCAGCGGCGACCGTCGTCGCTGAGGATGCAGGGTCGGTCAGATACAACTGGCAAGCTGAGGACACCGAAACGCCGGGGTCGTTCCACGCGGAATTTGAGGTCACTTATGCGAGCGGAGACATCGAAACTTTCCCAAATGACAGCTACGTCTCCGTCGAAATTACAGACGACATAACATAGGAGACGGATGATGTCAGACGATCGACGCACTGTCGCAAGCGCTCACTCGAGGGTCGATGCATTGGAAAAAGAAATCGTAGAGCTAAAAACCACGATGAAAATCCAGCTCAAAGATTTGTTCGGGCGCGTGAAGCTGATCCAGAATATTATCTTGTCGGCATCCGGAGCGATGATCTTGATGCTCGTCAGCATACTTATGAAAATGTCGTCATGATTTGCGAGCTGGTCCTCATCATGTGGGCTCAGCAAATTGTCCAGGGCTCGGGATCCTGGGTGTTTAAGGACTGTTATTACAAGTGTGACAACAGCCCTAGTCCGGTTTTTCGCCGGTTGGATCCTGAAAAAATATGTCCTGGGAGTTTTAAATATGCCGATCGATCCGATCTCAGCCCTGAGCGTCGCGGCGTCAGCCGTGAACTCAATGCGAACCCTTATAAACGCGGGTCAGGATACCAGCTCGGCTATTTCTAAATTTGCCGGAGCTTGGGCAGATATTAACGAGGCCGAGAGTAGAGCCAAAAATCCAAAGTGGTTCGAACACTTTACCGGCTCGCTCGAACAGCGCGCAGCGTCAGCTTTTGCGTGTAAGAAAAAAGCCGAGGCTTTAAACAAAGATCTCTGCGATATGATCCAATTCGTTCACGGTCCGACAGGTCTGAAAGAATACAAAACTATTCTCAGAGAGATGCGCGAACAAAAGAAAAAGAACGAATTTCGCAGACAAGAAATCAAAGACAAAGTCCTGAGCTGGACACTTGGCTTGCTTCTGTCGAGCTTGGCGACGGCCTTAATGGGGATCATTGTTTATTTTCTCGGCAAGGGCGAGGGGCGTTGGTGATTTGTGCAAATAAAAGGGCATCGAGGAAAGTTTACGCTCGAGGACGACCGAGGGCGCGTCGTCGTTATATCGAGCGATATCAGAATATGTCGTCATTATGCAAAGGAGCTGAGAGATGAACGAAATGGTCCCAGACAAAATGGCCTATCAGGTAAACAAACGGCGGATGGCCTGGTCGTCAATCGGCCTCATGGCCTTGGTGACGATCGCGACGATCGTAGATCCGGCAAGGATGGCGGAGGCTGACAGCGTTTTGATGGCTCAATACATCGCCCTGTCTGGTTTGGTCGGCGCGTATTTTGGATTTTCTGCCAAGTCGAACACAAGCGTCAGCTCGTCAGCCAAGTCATGATCGACGCTGATTAAATTAAAGGAGTAATGGTTCAATGATAGGACAGATCATTTCGGCGGTCGGTGGTCTTGCGACGTCTTATATCGACGGCAAGACAGCGATCCAAAAAGCAAACGCGGAAATCAAAAAAAAGCAATTAACCGGCGAGATCGATTGGGAGCAATCCGCGATTGAGGCGTCAAAGGAGAGCTGGAAAGATGAGCTTTGGACGATTGTGTTTGTGCTTATTCTTGCTGCTAATTTTGTTCCGACTTTACAAGATACAATGGAGCGAGGTTTCGCAAATCTTGAGACGACACCCCTCTGGGTTCAGTGGGGCATGTATGCTTCGATCGCCGCATCCTTTGGCATTAGGACCGTTCGAGGCTTTGGAGGTAAAAAATGAAAAATAATTACGACACCTTTTTCGAGGAGCTGATCAAGCATGAGGGCGGTTTCACCGACGACCCTCGAGATCCTGGAAATCAGCGAGAGGATGGTTTTGGAAATCCTGGTTCGACAATGCTCGGCGTGACAGCTCAGGTCTGGTCCGAGTGGACCGGCAAGCCCTCGCCGAAAGACGTTATGCGCGCGCTGACAAAGGACGACATCAAACCGATGTATAAGGCTAAATATTGGGACGCTGTCAAAGGCGATGAGCTGCCCTCTGGGGTCGACATTTCTGTCGCTGACTTTGGGGTCAACGCCGGTCCTGGTCGCGCTGCAAAGCGGCTCCAGCGCGTCGTCGCGGCCACTCAGGACGGAGCGATCGGCCCGAAAACGCTGGCAATGGTTTATAACATGGAGCCGAAAAACCTTTTGCAGAAATATGCGAACCAGCGCGAAGCGTATTACAGAAGTCTTAAAACCTTTGAAATATACGGGAACGGATGGCTGAGGCGAACGCGCGAGGTGCTGGAGAAATCGTTAAAAATCGCATAACTTTAATTGAACAAAAAAGCCTCGGCTGATAAACCGAGGCAGAGGGTGGAGAAACGCGCTTAGTCCGAAACTTCACCAGTGTTTTTTCTGTTCGGGTCTTCCTCAGTCTTGACCAGATCCACCCTCACGAAATGTCAGATCTTCCGGTATTCGCCAGAAAGTAACATTGCGAAAATGATCTGTTTTCAACCAGCCTTTACCATGCAACCGATCGATGAGAGCGTGAACGGACTGTTTTTTTGTTCGAGGAATTAGTTGCTTTCCATCCAGCTCACCCTCGGCGATTTCGCGCAAGCTCGGACACCGGTTTTTGATTTCCCAATGTTTCAAAATGAAATTGAAAACCTCGCGCTGGCGATCAGTCAAAGGCGCTCTCATTGGACAACATCCCAGTCAATATTTAGCTCGCCATTTTCAAGCAAAGTAAGCGTTGCGTTGTCGAGCTGGAAAGATCCAATGGCGCTGTCCTCCATAGTATTCGCAAGCGCTAAACTTATTTCGCGCTCAATCCGTTGCCATTTTTGCTTTTGAAATTTGGCAAGCTGAATATCTGATGCAAGCATTGCCAGATCTTTTTTAAGCTCGGCGTCGATTTTCTTCGCGGTTAGGTCAATGACCTTACGGAAACTCATCTGATCAATTCCGAAACTATTGGCAGCATCCAGAGACCACCAAAAAGCATAATAAACAGGGAAATTGCGCCGAGAAAATCTGTAAAAAGCAGCCAACATAATCTGGCAATGCTAGGCTGGCTGTTTACGTTGTTCTGATTTTCTGGTGCGTCTAATACATTATACAATTTATATATTATGCGCCTAAGCATTCCACAATCTGCCTCAAGTGTATATTTCATTTACTTTATCCTCTACTCTTTATTTTAACGCACCAACTAACTGCGCTTATTCTCGCCCAAATTGGTAATCTGGGCGCACTACTGGCTCATTTAAGTCTTCACGAGCCAACAATTCATCGTGGCCGTTTGTGTCAACGGCGTAGGTTCGTCCTCCAACATATTCCATCCGCTGGCCTTTATATTGACCGCGCGGATCTGCTGGCAGAATTTGCTGCAAATCCCAGTGCGTGTTTCTAGCTGCGCGCTGCGCCAGAATGGCTTTGTCAACGCCGCGCATTGAGTTGCTTTGATCGATGCGCCTAAGCTCACCAGCAAGGCGTTCAAGATGCTCTGCATTCTTAGCAATATGATCCGGATGCCACATCTGCATCGTCATGCGAACGGTCATTGTCATGCCACCCTGTCGCATTGCATTCACGGTCGGATTAACTTGCTTTTTTCTGCGTTTCATCTCTCTCACCTTTAAAATGAGCATAGTCTATATTTGTGACTTGAGAAGGTAAGTCGGACTTACGCCGTTTAAGCAGCGCTAACAGATGCTCAGCGTTGTGAACTTCTGCGTTTAAAAAGACGTCTGAGCTATAATCTGCATACTCTACGATTGAGGCGCAAAGTTCGTCAGATGCCATATAGATATAACTATTACCGCGTACCTTTTCCCAAACAATCCACCCCGCAGCGCAGCATTCGTCTGTAAACTTGCAAATGGTCTGACGGCTTATTTGCAGCTCAGCGCTGATTTGTGAAACCGTGTAACCTTGGTTTACGCAAGCAGCTACATACATAAGACGACTGAACGCTGCTTTCTCTGGGGTGCTTTGGAAATATGCGGCCATCGCGTCCGTTGCGCGCCAGGTTTTGCGCTCTTTGAAAATTTGCAGTTCAGCAAGAGCCAAGTGATATGAAAAGTCATTCAGCGCGGTTTTTAAAATATTATCCATCAATCTGCCCCATTTTTTTGATGCGCTGTATCACACGATAAACCGCGCTTTGCGTCCAAGCATTGCCTTTTTGATTGCGCACTTTTTTGGCGTTTAGCTGGCGCGCTATATCTGATTGAGACACTCCTCTGTTATAGAGGACGCAAATTTCAGGCCAGATTGTCAATGCAAAATCGTCAGCCTTCTTTTGTTTCGCTGCGTTACCAGCATCGATGAGAGCCTTTTGATTGGGCGTCCCGAGCGCGTTGATTTGACGTCCCGAGCGCGTCGTATGAGGTTTCCCAGCCTCTAGTTTTTTGCGCACTCTGTCCAACCCTGCCTGAGCTCGCGCGACAATACGATCGCGCTGCACTTGAGCATTTGCAGACAGAACGTGAATGCTGCCCTGGCTGATGATTGGGTCATCCGCAACCTCTATTCCTATCCCCTGCACGGCTAAGGTTTCCAAGAACTCCAATGCAATCCATTGCCTTGATGCAAACCCATGTAAACTCGCAAGCGCAAATGTGGAGCTGTCAGATTTGCAATGCTCAACGCACTCTTGCAGCTCTTGCCGATCAGAAAATTCGCGCGTTGATTTGCCCTTTTCCACAAACCATTTGACTGCCCTGCCATCAGCCAAAGCATCGATTTGCCTGCGCTGGCGATCCTGATGCGCTTCGTCAGCGCCGTTGTAAATAAAGCCGTTAAGTTTCATTTTCTCTCTCCATTTTTACAGCCGCAGAGGCGTCAGCCTTCCGTCAGCTTGTTTAATGTATATAAATTCATGTAGTTTTATGCAAGCCCAACTTATTGGTTGAAAAGAGGGTCATGGCGACAAAGTATAAAACACAGCAAAAACAACGGGTCGCATTGAACACGATGGTCGATCCAGAAATTAAATCCGCGCTCGATGAAGAAAAAGACATCAAAAAAGTCAGTCTTGCGCATTTGATCGATCAGATCTTGAGGCAGTATTTCGAGGAGGCCAACGATGGCACGAACACCGTCACAACGCGGTAAATTCGCGAAAAATCGCGGGAGCTCGTTTGAGCTGGAAATAAAAAATTTTCTTTTCGATGAGCTTGGCATCGAGTTCAAAAGAAACCTCGAGCAAACGCGAACGTCCGGCCTCAGCGATTTAATAACCAATGAGACTAAATTTCCCTTCGCATTAGAGCTTAAGCGGCGTCAGTCAGGTTCGATGATCCCGACCGGCGCATGGGCGCAATCAATAAAAGCGTCAGACATCAACGCCGGGATCTATCCAGCCGTCATTTATCGCTACGACCACAGAAAGGCTCGTTGCGTCGTCCCCTTCTCAGCGATCGCTGAAATGGAAACCGGCCTTTGGACAAAAACAATTCACGATAAAGCCGACATTTCGCTCCCCCGCTTTTGCAAGCTCGTTCGTGAAATCATGGCCTGGAGAGCACAAAAAAATGACCTATGAACTCGACGTCCCGAATGAAGTTTATCACCAGATTTTGCCTGGATATTCCTCGACCTTCATTAAAACCGCTTACGAAAAGTCGCTTTATCACGCGCGCTTTGGCGTCAGCTCAATCAACCCTGCGATCGCTGATTTTGGCACAGCAATTCATTCAATGACGCTCGAGCCTGAAAAAGATCATGTCCGGCGCGGACCAGAGACCAGGAGAGGCAAAGCCTGGACCGAGGCAAACGAGGCAGCAAAAGCCGACGGCGCGGTCCTACTGCCGGAAAAGGAGTTTGACGTCGCTGAAAGGGCCGCTCAAAAGCTCCTAGACCACCCCAGCGCCGGAAAGATCTTGAAAGCCGAAGACAAGATCTGCGAGGCATCAATCACAGTGAAGCACCCTCGGACCGGGCTTGAGCTAAAAATTCGTCCTGACATTTACGTCCCTTCGACCGGCGTCATGGCAGACGTCAAAACGACAGTCAGCTCAGATCCGCGCTTATTTTCTCGCCAAGCGTGGTCGCTCGGATATCCGATCAGCGCGGCATTTTACAAAATGGTCGCCGAAATGATCGGCTGGAACGTGAGTTATTTTTGCTTTTTGACGATCGAAAAGACTGAGCCTTTTGCCGCGCATTGTCATCACCTCTCCAGCGAGGCGCTCGAGCGCGGACATCGGATCGTTGAGCACACGCTCGACCTGATCGCTGAGGCGGAACAATCCGGCGACTGGCCGACCGGCTGGGGAACGCACACGACGCTCAATGTTCCGGAATGGATGCAACTGAAAGATCAGGAGAACGATGATGTCTGATATGAGAAAGGTTCGGCGCTTGCTCGCCGGAGCAAAAGAGCTGTCGAAAAATGACGAGGTCAAGAACCTGATCGATCAGGCAATTTTTCACAGTTTCAGAGAATACGTCAAACCCAGGGCTCCAAACGAGAGCCGCAACCTCTCGCTTAGGGACGTAAGGCGGATCTTAAGCGTCCATAATGACGACCCATTGCGGTCCATCCAGTCGATCGCCGATGATTTTGACGTCAACCCTGGGCGAGTTTCAGAAATTATCAGTGGCAAACACAAACTGCAAAAAGGAGAAAAAAGTGGATTATAAACTTATGAACGTCGAGGCTCTTTGGCCGCGCATTGATCGACCTTACAAATACGATCCGAGCGTCGGAGAAAGAGGATCCTCGGTTCCAGCGGATTTGACAGATGAGGAAGCCTCATACGAAATCACGCTTATTATAAAGCCTGAGCAAGCAAAAGATCTTGCGAAAGCAATGGCCGACACCGCAAAAGCATCGGGCAAGCACAAGGACAAGGTTTGGTCGCCTGGCGGACTGGGTGATCTTTTTGAAAAAGACGAAAACTGCTATCGCGTAAAATGCAATATTAAAACATATGGCGACCCTGGCACAAAACCGGTCGAGTTTATGGACGATGGTCGCAAGGCTGAACCGGGCTTTCAGCTCACAACCGGATCGATTGTTCATGCAATGATTAGGATCGCGCCCTGGGCTTATGCTGGCAAAATCGGCGTCGGCTTACGCCCAAAGGCGTTCAAAGTCGTGCGCTTGGCTGAGCGCACTGGCGGCATACAAAGCGACCCGTTCAGTGATACATCAAGCGGCAAGTCGACAGACGACCCGTTTGATGACGCCATTCCTTTTTAATCTATGGCACAACAGCGCGCAAATTTACCCTGGCATCTGTTTAAAGCCGAGCACAAGGCGGCCGGAAGATCGGTTTGTCTAGCTCTGGGTGCGGACGACGCGGACGCTTGGTTTACGCTGTCCAAAATACTTTTTGCGCGCCTAACGCCAGAGGAAAAAGTGGGGCTCGCGTTCGCAGCAATGCGCGCCCTGCCCTCTGAAAACCGCTGGGACATATTGTCAGCGTTGGGCGACGTCGAAATGCCGACTGGTTCACCGCTGCCACCCTTCGCCGAAGACATTGCCGCAGATGCAAACTGGTGGGCATCGAGCGCGAGTAACGAGGAGCTGAGGGCGTATTTCCGAGCGATCATCAATTACATGAATGACGACGACAAAAAAATCGCGTCGCGCAATTTACTGAGGAAAAAATGAAAGTGGTCAAGGGTGGGGATTGGTTCGATCGATATGGTGATTTGATGCCGCAGTCGGACGCGGCGGTCGACGACAATCCATTATTTATAGAAGCGTCGACGCTCAAGGAGCGCGACATCGTGCCGATGGAATGGCTGAT
>Ga0187219_1000659_pt1 | contig 16571 bp, 15 predicted proteins | sample 13SPOviralmetaG_FD_130162 | JGI IMG/M metagenome (GOLD analysis project Ga0187219, IMG submission 130162) | Marine viral communities from the oligotrophic San Pedro Time Series (SPOT) site, San Pedro Channel, CA, USA - 13 SPOT_SRF_2010-07-21... | ecosystem: Environmental > Aquatic > Marine >... | reverse complement strand
TGACAACGCCCCGGAGCATATTAAACTTTTGAAAAAAAGTGGCACAGGTTCGCTCAACGCGGCTCTCAATGTTTCGGCAACCCCCACAAATGATGGTGTCGCAACTTCAGGCCCATGGTCTGAGCGTGTTGGCAAGGATATGTTCCGCTATGAAATTGGCGTGTCAACAACGTCCGCGGCTGACGCTTTAACAAAGCGTGACGCACACAACCTTGCTTGATGAGTTTTTCTGGCTACCCTCAAAGCGCTACAAATGCCGCAAAGCGAGCATTGAAATTCAAGAAGGACAACGGTTCTTCTTGTGGCACTCCTGTGGGCTGGCAGAGGGCAAACCAACTTGCTTCTCGTGAAGCACTTTCTTTGAAAACTGTGAAGCGTACTTTCAGCTTCCTTTCACGTGCAGAGGTTTACGACCAGGGACGATTCACAGACAAGGACGGAAAACAAATTTGTGGCTCAATCATGTACGCCGCATGGGGAGGTAAAGCCATGCGAGGATGGTGCAACAAAATTATTGTTCAAGAGGAGGCTCGAGCTGCGTTAAATCAGCAGGCTCAAGCAACGTTGAAAAACAAGGTTGAAGAGCACAACGAAGACCACGGAGATACGCCAAGAAAGCGAGCCACTTTGGGGATGCTTTCTGCGGTGTACAAAAGAGGCATTGGCGCGTACAAAGGAAACCCTCAATCGGTACGCCCCACGGTTAAGTCCCCGGAGCAGTGGGCTTTTGCCCGGGTCAACTCGTTTTTGTATGCTTTGAAAAACGAAAGATTCAGAGGGGGAAAACATGACACAGACCTTTTCCCGAAGGGTCACAAACTATCATCCAGAAGCATGGAAGACAAGAAAGAAATCAGAACTTCAACAGGCCTCGAGGTCCGCTACGTAAACAACGACGACGAAGACAAGCGCACCTTGACCGGTTACGCCATCAAATTTGGTGACGTCACAACCATCGGCGACCAGTTCAGGGAGCAAGTGAATTCACGCGCTCTCGAGGGTGTTGATATGAGCAACACGTATGCTCTTTTCAATCATGACTGGTCGACCCCTTTGGGAAGGGCCGGCCGCAATATGGATTTGACAATTGACGACACGGGTTTACGTGTTGACATTAAGCTACCAGAAACAACCGCTGCGCGGGACCTTTCTGAGCTTGTCAAAAACGACATTGTGGGAGGTATGAGTTTCGGCTTCACAATAGCTGACGACACATGGACCAGGAATGATGAAGAAATGCCATTGAGAACAATCAATCAAATTGAAAGATTGTACGAAGTGACTTTCACCCCTGTGCCGGCTTATCCCACGACCGAGGTTGCTCTCCGCAGTATGGAAGCAGCTACGACCGAAGAAGACACAAAAGAAATCCTTCAGGAGATAAATGGAGACCCTGTGGAGGCTCAAACCACATCACCTAGCTCCCAGCAAGAGGAGCAGGACACGGAGCCAACCACGGTGCCCCAAAACGCTTCAGAGGATAAACCCCTCGCTTTTACAAAGGTGGACGCCCTCAAATTTTTGTTGGACCACCAGAAATGAATGCGAGTTTTTTGAACCCTATAAACCCAGGAAACGTGAATTCAATTGAAATCATGGACAAGCGGGATGCTGCGCTCGAAGAGCTTCGCAATTTGGTTAACGCTAAAAGCGAGGAATTCACACAGGAGCAAAGCATTAACGCACAGCAAATCCGCGACGGCATTGCCGCCCTCGACGTGGAACTTGCTGACCAAAAGAAAAAAGAGGAGGCAACCCGTTCCAATCCCATCCCCCAATCCCGTAACGAGATGAAAGACATTTCTCAACGCTACTCTCTTGGAAAGGCGGTCAAAGAGCTCGCCACAGGTGGGCAGTTGACAGGTCTTGAACTTGAGATGCACCAAGAGGCTCGAAATGAGTCAGCCGCACTCGGCATCAATAACACCGGAAACCTCTCAGTTCCGTCCATGCTTTGGCGTGACAATACTGTGGGCTCAGGTACAGGTCTCACGCAGACTGCAACCTCAGGCCAAATTGTCCCAGACATTGTTTCGCAATTGCGTCCTGATTCTGTAGTTGAAAAGCTTGGAGCAACGGTTTTCCAGGCCAGTGGTTCTGTGGTGATTCCTGTGCAAACAGACCACATTGATGCAGCCGCAACAAACGAGGCAACAGCCGCAACTGAAAGCGACTTTGACATTGTAAACAAAACTCTGATTCCAGAGCGCGTTGCCGCTGTCAACGAATACAGTATGCAGTTGCTTGCTCAAAACATCAAAGCAATTGATGCTTTTGTTGTGCGAGACATCAACCGTGAAATGGGCATCGGAGTCGACAACAAGATTTTGACAAAGTTTCTTGGTGATTTGACTGCAGACGCAACGACCGCTGACGAGTTTGCAATTGCAGATTTGCCAGCCCTCATGGAGGAGGATTTGCTTACAGCAAATGCAATGGTTGGAAGCGCAAAATTCTTGATGCATCCTAAGGTTCTTCGCAACTTGAAGCGTGCTGCTTTGGACGCTGGTTCTGGCAAGTTTGCCGCAGAGGGACAAAGCATCTATGGCTACTCCGCTTTGGTGACCACAAACAAGATGGCCGGTACCGAAGCAATCTTCGGAGATTTCGCAGATTTGGCAATCGCATATTGGGGCGGAGTGGACGTGCTCGTGGACCCATATACCTCCGGGGCCAAAGGACTTGTGAGGGTCATTGCAAACTCGCACTGTGACGCAGCCGTGCGCCGCACTGGTTCCTTCTCGTACCGCACTGCATTGAACAATGCAACCAACTTCAGCTAATAGCTAAAGTTTTTTGAAAACTCGAAAGGCCCTGACCCGCTAGGGTTGGGGCCTTTTATTTTAACCAAACGCATGAGACAAACGATACAGGAAACGGTCACAGAAAACAACATTGTGAACACGCTCACGACCGGCGTGATTGAAAGCCATTTGCGCGTGACATATGCAGACGATTCAACCTACATTGATGCTCTTGCGTACGCGGCTCTTCAGGCCATGGAAAACGAAATTGGCGAGAAGTTTGGAAGCATTGCCGTTGTGGCTTACAATAGCGAGTTCACATACAGCTTCACGTTGCCATATGAGGCGGTCAGAATGGGTACACTCACGGTCAAATACTACAACGAGTCGGGAGCGCTCACAACCATTGATGGCCAAGGCGTACAAAAGAGCCTGGCTGGCTACCCTACGGTCGTTGAAATTTCACGTGATTTCAAGCCTACTGGAATTGCAAAAGACAACGCCAAAGCCATGCAAATTTCCTTTACTGTTGGGGCAAAATCGGTGCTGCCAAAATCACTACAACAAGCAGTGCTTTTAATGATGGGGCATTTGTACGAAAACCGTGAGGCCGTTATGAGCGGAAAAGTGGTTGAACCACCCCTTGCTTTCAAGTACCTTTGCAGCCAACACAAGCGGCCTTCAATTCGACAGCCTTACAACCCCGAATTCATTGTGCGATGATTGGTGCAGGCAAGCTTGATAGAAAGGTCGTCATCCAACGCCATGGAGACAGCCAAGACGCGTTCGGTCAACCGATTGAAACGTGGACAGATTTGAAGACCGTTCCTTGCCAGTGGAAAGTCCTTGCTTCAACGTCTACAGTTGAGCAAATTATGGCGGACCAGGAGCAAGATAAAACCGTTGCAGAATTCACCATTCGTTACTACAGTGCATTGAGCACTGGGCACAGATTCAAATTTGAAAATGAGGTCTACAAAATTGTGAGAATTGCGGAGCGCGGGCGCAAGCGGTATCAAATCGTGATGGCTTATGCTTTGAACTCCGATATTCTTGATTGATGGCGGACATAATTCAACTTGATATGCGAGGCCTTTCAAAGGCCATGGAACTTGTGCGTTTGAGGGGCGGGTGGAAAGCAAAACGCCGCCAGCTAAACAAGGAAATGCGGCGAGCTATGAGACCAGCCTACAACCGTATGCGAGCACGTGCTCCAAAGGGTCCAACAGGCAACCTCAAAAAGTCGATTGCAACAACAGCTTTCATGACCTTTGACAGCATCAACATTCGGACTGGTCCAAGGCTTCGAGGTCGTCGCAAAGCTGCATATGCGCACATCGTTGAATTGGGTTCAAAAGGAGGCGTGAGAACGGTTAAAAAACCAGGCTCAAAAGGCTTTCGAATTGGAAGGCGTTTCACACAGTCAATCAAACACCCTGGAACGAAGGGACAATTCTTCATTCAATCCACGTACCAGGATTCTATCAATACGGTCGTGCCGCGAGCTCTTGCGGCAATCCGAAAAACATTCAGAGTCTAATGCTTGACCTCGTATACAAATTGCTCACAGATGATTCTCCAGTGGTTGGAGAAGTGGGCACAAAAATTTACCCCTTCATCAGGGAGAAAGCAACCACCATGCCATCAATCATGATGGACTTCGTTTCAACTCAATTCTCAACTCCTAAAGACAACGCTTCAAAAGGCGACATCTACCAGGTTGAGGTGTACACGTACGCGGACACGGCCACGGTTGCGATGAGAACTGGCAACAAGGTTCGAGCTGCTTTGGTCAACAAAGCAGGCACGTACGACATGACCGGAAACGGCGGCTTCAGATATGAGCTCATTGAATCAAGAATCACACAGATGGGAATGGACACGCAGGCCGAGGGCCAGGTGTATATTCTTGTGCAAGTCTTTGATTTCGTTGTGACCATGTGATTTTTTTTCGAATTTTTTTTAGTCCTGAAAGCCCAGCAAACACTGGGCTTTTTCAGTTTTGACAAATTTTTTTTTCAGTTGCACGTCGGTTGAATGAACATATGCCCCTATCTTAGCAATGTTCAAACAAACAAACACACAGTATCATGCAACGTTCTCCAATCTCTTTCGCTCAATCAGTCGCCAACACTGCAAAGGACTACGCTCGTGACTACGGTATGAACACCAAGGATATGGTGTGGGACGTGGTTAAGGAATATGGTTGCGACTTAGGTTGGTCTGACAGCGACCGCAACGACGTCTACAAGGCAGCTCTCAAGTTGGTCTGAAAAAAAAATTCACCTTTTTCGTCGAACGATAAAGATGTTGCACGTATATTTGAACATCAAACGAAACAAACACGCAGAATCATGTACAACGTCTTCACACACAACGGCACTGAAATCACGAAAGCAGAAGCCATCTCAATCATCGGTCCTCAGTTCGTTGAAATCCTTATCAAGGAAAACGAAAAGAGCTTGAGCAAAGGTTACGACATCCACAACGCTGAAATGAAAATCTCTCGAGGCAATTCAGTCAACGTGCGTAGCTCATTCAATCAAAACCTCATCGAAGCCTGAAACGCTAAAATTTCACCCTTTCGCCGAAGGGTAAAGAATTCGGCCCTATATTTGAACATCAAACAAACACACAAACTTTTCATCATGAAAAATTTCAATTCAATCGCAGCAGCAGCTGCAGCCCTCGAAGTTAAGTCTAACACATTGAGCAAGCAGCTCAAGCGAGGAAACGGAGTCGTCGAAATGTTCGACCTCAAAGACCGCGAGGTGGTTGTGAAACGCCACGAAGACAAAACAGTTTCAATCTCTTTTGCAAAGGAGGTGAAGCCTAAAGCAAAGCGCGAGACCGTCGAGATTCCTTCTCACCACGTACACTCTCAGAAGAGTGACCCACGAATGAGTCGAATGCAAGGCGTCGAGCAAGCAAGCGATTCACGTGAACCTGGAATCTACATTTCATGCGTAGCTGATGGCATTGAGGATAGCGTATGGTGGAACAACACGCTTGCCGCAAAAGCAGGTGATTGCACACCCTCACGAATCTCAGAGATTCGACGTGCAGCCAAAGTGCGTCAGCTTGCAGATGAAGGTTCATTCACGGTCGAGCTCAAGAATGGTACAACCATTGCTTGTGTCAAGGTGAATCAAATCTTTCAAATCCGTAAGGAGCAGCGCGAGCTTGCTCAAGCAGCGAAGTAATTCGCACACCCTTCCACTGTTGAGAGGCACGTTTAACGACGTGCCTCTTTTTTTGTCTGAATATCTCACAAAGCCCATAGGAGCTCCATATCGAGCCCGGACCTATTCACCTAGCGTCTACCACTGTTTGAACATTCAAGCTCATTCTGGCAGTCTTAAAACGCTTCTGAGGATAGACCACGCCCCATTCACTTGGGGCTTGTTCATTTGTTTCTTGCAACCATGAGTGATTCAATAAACACAGAACCCTGTTCGACCTGTGACGGTGAGGGCGAGACTGGTCCACACGGTTGGGAATATCCTGAATGGCACACCTGCCGAGATTGCAATGGCAGTGGAGTTGCAAGGGACGAAGATGAGGCCTATGATTCTTGGAAGGATTCACAGCTGTAGTTTGTTCGAACAAGGCAACCGCCTTGCGCGCGTGTTGGGTATTTTTGCGATGACGTCACCCCCATCTTTCAAAACCCAAGACCATGGCAACAATTCACGGAAATGCAATTGGCATCTACATTTCAGGAGTCACCGCAGAAGTAACTGCAGACCCCCTGAATCCTGACGTAGCAGAGCTCGTTGCTTGTAGCACAAACGCTACACTCAGCCTTTCAAATGCAACAATTGAAACGGCTTGCAAAAAGGACACAACTGGCACGCTGAGCGACTCCTCTGTGCGTCACACAATCCCAGGACAACAAACCTGGAGCATGCAAGTTGAAGGCCTTGTTGAGCTAACCGTTCCAACCTCAGCCACAACTCCTCGAAACTTTCAAAGCTTGTTTGAGCTCGCAAAAGCCCGCACCGATATTCTCGTTGTGTTCTCAAATCGAGTTGACACAAACTACGAGTATTGGGGCAAAGGCTTCATTTCTTCAATTGAAGTCAGCGCCTCGGTTGACGACTTCGCGACTTTCAGTGCAACCATTGAAGGCAACGGAGACATCAACACTGCAGCTCACGCCTAATCGCTGAGCACTTCCTGACCCCTCAAAGCCCGCCACTGTGCGGGCTTTGTTGGTAGGGAACCAAAATGAAGTAAATGCAGAACACTATGCGAGGAGCTTTCGAGCTCGAAATCGACGGCAAAAAGTACAATTGCCACCTCAACCTGAATGCTTTTCGCATTCTCACACAAAAATTCAAAGTCAAGCTTTCCGACCTGGAAAAAGCGACCGGCGACAATCCTCTTGAAATCATGCCACAAATTGCGTGGTGCGGATGCTTGAACGCAGCTATCCGAAAACAAGAGAAATTTGATGTTGATTTTGACTACTTCGCCGCCATGCTTTTGGACGGTCCAGAAGCAGTTGAATTTTTGAGTGAACGAATTGCGGAAGTCTTTGCTCCAGAAGCAGAACAGGAGGAGGGCGAAGAGGCGGGAAACTAACCGGCCCGGAGAAAGAAACTACCTGGGACGACTTATACCGGGTTGCACTCTCTTCGGGCTTGCTCCCAGAGCAATTTTGGGAGATGACTTTTCGCGAGGTTTCGTACTACACTTCGGGCATTCTTGAAAACGAGAAACTGGAGTGGCGCAGGCATAGCTATTTGCTTTCAATTTTGGCCAACCAAAACCGCGGAAAAGGGAAGCCGCCGGTGAAGCCTGATGACCTGTACCCATTCAAGATTGAAAAACCTGAGGTGACAAAGGATGATATTGAAGCGGTCGTGGACAAACTAAAATCCCGCAGAACTTTCAAAACGTAATGGCAAAACAGTCTCTCCTTTCAATCGTTCTCAAAGTCAAAGCAAAAGGCTTTGACGCTGCGTTGATTCGCGCAGGAAAATCGTTGCAAAAATTTGGGTCAAAGGCAACTGCTGCGGGCAAGACCTTAACCACCTCTCTCACTGCTCCTCTTGCGGCAATTGCAGGGTTTGCCGGGAAGGCCGCGGTTGATTTCGAATTTGCTCTTGCAAAGGTTGCCGCTGTCTCTGGCTTTACTGACCAAGAAATGGCCAAGCTCGAGGCTCAAGCAAAGTCTCTTGGAGCGTCTACAAGTAAATCCGCCAGCGAGGTTGCCGGTCTTCAACTGGAACTCGCCAAACTTGGAAAAACCCAGGGGGAAATTGAAAACATGACCGAAGGCATTTTGTCTCTCGGAATTGCGTTCGATGAAGAGCTTGGAACGGTAGCCGCCGAGGTTGGCGCAACTCTCAACAGATTTGGTCTTGATGCAAGCAAGACTGATAGTGTTGTAGACGTCATGGCAAAGTCGTTCGGTTCATCTGCTTTGGACCTCGAAAAATTCAGTGCATCAATGGCAAAAGCGGGACCGACCGCGAACGCCCTGGGAATATCACTGGAAGACACGACAGCCGCGATTGGAGTTCTTACAAATAACGGTATTGAAGCAAGCACCGCTGGAACGGCTTTGACCAAGGCAATGACAACCCTCGCAAAGAAGGGGGTTGAACCTGGCAAAATACTTTCAACGCTCTTCAACGGAGGTCTCAATGTTGCCGAATCTTTTGAGCTCTTTGGAGACCGAGCCGGTAAAATTATTCCAGTCCTTCAGGCAAACGGTGATGCGTTCCAGGACCTGTCCACAAAACTGCACACAGCCGACGGCGCTGCTGCTACTGCAAGGGCAACCCTAGAAGACACTTCTCAAGGTGCTCTAGACAGAATGAAATCGGCTATTGAAGCCGCTGCACTTTCGCTTTCTGAGTTCTTGCTTCCAGCAATTACTCAAGCCGCAAATTTTGTTGCAAATCTGGCTTCGAAGTTTGCTTCACTTGACACCGAAACAAAGAAGACAATTTTGAAGTTTGTGGGTATTGCCGCGGCAGCCGGCCCTGCTCTTCTTCTCATAGGCAAATTCAGTTCCGGAATTGGTAGCCTTTTGCGCATACTTCCGTTGCTCACTGGACCTGTTGGAATTGTTGTTGCACTGATAGGTGCCGCCGTGTTTGCGGTCGTCAAAAACTGGGACGTGATTGTGGCCTACTTCAGAGACGGCCAGGGCGCTACTTTTCTCGATACTTTGATTGGCTACGTTGAAGGCATTATCAATGGAGTGATTTTCATTTTTGACGTTGGTTCAGAAATGCTCATTGCGTTCTGGGCAGCTTGGGGTGAAACCGTCATCAACATTGCATCTGGTCTTGTCAATTCCGTTGCTGATGCTTTTGGCTTTTTGTTTGATGGTGTTGGCTCGTTGTTTGCTGCGTTCAAATCAGCCTTTGAAGGCGACTGGCGAGGCATGTTTGCCAACCTTGCGAACGCCGCGATTTCTGCGCTTCAGTTTATTGTGAATGCTTTGTTTGCCGGCTTTGAACTTATTGGCGGACTGGTCGACGGAATCCTTGAGAAATTTGGTGTTGAAAGCGGAATCACAGAAGCACTAAACGGGGCAAAGAAAACGGTCACTGATTTTCTTGAGGGAATGAAGTTTGAAGTTGAAGAAACTGAAAAATCTTTCTTCAGTCTTGGCGAAACAATGGGCAAGTTTTCCAGCATCTTTTCGTTTGGTGGTGGAGGTGGTGGCGGTGGTCGTGTTGACGCTTCTGGACAGGGGGGCAACGAGGGTGGAGAGGTCGTTGACCCTGTGGTGGACGATGGTTCAATTGAAGCGGCAGAGACGTACAACGGTATTCTTCAAGAAACAAAAACACTTGCGCAACAGGCTGGCGAAGCGGGCTCACAAGCTTTCCAGTCGCTTACAGATGGGATTGCCGGCGCAATCGTAGAAGGCGAGTCATTTGGTGAAATGTTGAAAGGCGTTTTCAAACAGTTATTGAGACAACTTCTCTCGCTTGCAATCTCGTATGCAATTACCTCCGCGTTGAGTCCTCTTGACCCAGCAAACCAGGTAACTGGTGGAACGGCCGGAGCAGTCAAAGCCGTCGGCATGAAAGGCTTTGTTGCGGCGCTTTTTGCTTCGCTTCCAAAGTTTGCTGAAGGTGGCGCGGTAACTGGTCCAACCCTGGCGCTCATTGGAGAGCGTCCCGGGTCGCGTGGTGAGTTCGTTATTCCATTCGAAAAACTTGGTCAATTCATGGACATGGCTGGTGGTGGCGGTTCACAAACCGTCAACGGCAGAATCAGTGGAAATGACATCTTCCTTTCAAACGAAAAATCCGACCGGCTTTTGAGCCGTCGCAGAATCATCTGACATGGCAACAACATACTTTGACGGGACAAACAACAGCTATTCGGCCGCAAGCGGCTGGGTCTGCCGGCTGCGTTCACGCTTCACGGACTCACAGGGAGGCGTCTGGGTGGTCGAAATCATCGACCAGCACACAGGCTCAGGCTCTGGCTTTTCATGGTCCATAGGGACTCCCAAGGAGTTTCAGCTCGGCCCTGATGGCTTTACCTGGGAAATGGACAGCAAGTCTGACACTTTCCAGACCGGGGCTCTTGCAACTTCTGTCTCGTTTGATTTGCAAGTGACCGACACAAACCACGACCAAATTGTGGACGTCATCAAAGGGTCATATGATGGACGCTTCGGGGTTGCTCTTTACAGTTTGAATGCGGCAAGCGGAACCGACCTAAACAGCGGCAACACTTTTGTGCGGCCATACTGGTTTGGAATTGTTTCAAATGAGGACGTGAATTGGTTCCCATACACGCACCCTGGAACAATCCGAATTGAAGCGCATTGCGGGCTAGCACTGTTGAACTCAATTCCCTATCAACAAGCGGATGGTTCTGCATATGACGATTGGGCAAATCTTGGCACCCACCTTCAACGAATTATGACGCACATTCCCACAACAAAATTGTGGGGCTATACGGCAACAGGAACCGGGCTCAAACTAGGGAGCTCAAGCCTTAGCTTGAACCCACCATTGCTTCAAACGCATCAGTGGTTTTTTGATAAGACGTACCATCTCACGAGCAGCGCACCCCCTTACTGTCTTTTGGGCGTAACTGGAGCGCACAGCTCAACGTTCTACGACATTGAAAGGGAGGAGGATATTTTTGGCGGTTCTTACACTAGTTCAAAAGCCGTCTCATGTGCGGAGGTTTTGAAAAACATTCTTTCGGTTTTGAACCTGAGAATGTTCCAATACAACGGCTCTTTCATTGCGCACAATCCACTTGAAGCTGGCGTTGATGTTGCGGGGTACTATTCAATGCGTGCGAGGCTTGAAGATTTGCCTGACGTAGCTGAATCCTTGAACAGCTTGCCAGTAGCTTCAAAAGACGTCGAACTGTACTCAAGCGGGTTTGAGCAAATAGCTGGTGTTCAAGATGCGTTTTTGTTTCCGTTGAAGGAATCAAAAAGCATTCACAAAAAGGGCGGTTCAAAAATTATTTTGAGCGGAGGAGGTTACAGCATTTATGCCGCAAACGAGCTCTTCAGTATCACTCAAACACCCGAGCTTCGTTCATCGTCTTTGGCCACTGTTGAATCAAACGGTGCCATTACCCTTGCGGGCAAATTGATTCTTCAAGAAAAGGGCAATTTCAATGACCCAATGGCTACTGTCAACACGGCAATGATTGGCGCAAAACCAATCATTTCCATGACGGTAAAAGTAGGCAACTACTACCTCAAACGAGATTTGACTTTGAGTGGGAACTCTTACAATATCGACCGCAACCTTGCGAGTGATTTGACATACAAACCGCACATACAAAGTGGAGATGTTGAATGGACTACAACGGAATCAACGTACGACTTTGTTTTTCCCTTCCAAGGAACTGACCAAGAGCCAGCTGTTTACTACGATTCAGCAAATGAAATTGATGTTGTTGGCGGGCTTCACATTGCGTTGCGTGAAGGCAACTCGGACCCGTTCAAATACCGTACGGGATTCATAGGAATCGGAAGCGGCACACAGCACACCAGTATTGAAGCAGACATTGCTTGGACATTGCCACAGCTTCCTGTGATTGCCACAGAGCACGTTGGCGTTTCATTCAAGGCTTCAATTCTTTACAAAGACAGAGACTCAGACAACAATATCCCGTATGGCCCCTCAAGTTCTGGCGGGCAGCAAGGCTCGTCGGCTCTTTACACCCCGGCTTTCTGGCAAAACTTCAAGTGCTTTGTGAACGTTGAAGACAACGACGCGGACATCACTTTTTCAGCACAGCAAGGCACCAACTACGCAAACGAATTGAGTGCGGAATCTTGCCTTGGTGATAGGTACCTGGACCAGTCTATGGGCCGACTCAGTTTGAACGACGTCAATGACCTCTACAACAATTATCAGATTGCTCAAGAAAATTGGGTAACGCTTGAAGACACAAGCGCGACGCCTTATGCAATTCACAGAGTAATTGCGCGTGAAAATCTTTTCATGCGAGCTCAAACACTAAGGACAAGAACAGCCACGGCTGCGGGAGTCGTTAAGGCTGGGAACACGGGTAGGAATCCACTGTTCACGAGTGGAGGTGCGGGGCTGAATTCTTTACACCCGTTGGTGTTGATTGACATCATTGACGAAGCAACAACAACCTCTCGAAAATGGTACGTGACAAGCATGGCTTTCACGGCCTCTTCAGCCGCTTATGACTTGGGCTTGATTCTTGTTGACACGGACAACACCATTGGGCCTGCTGAAGACGACAATTCAAAGAATCCAATCAAGGGAGGTTCGAACGGAACAACGACCTCTGGAGACGCCGGAAACAACACAACTAGCGTTGGCCTTGCTGGAGGCAAAGGCACAACTCAAAACGTCATAAGCGGGCTCAACCAAACAAAAGAAAAGGTCTCGCTCATAACAGTGACGGCTGGCGTTGATTTGGACACAATGAAATCTGACGTGACTGCCAACAATTCAAAGGTTGGAATCACCACGCAGCAAGCTTCAGATATTTCAACAAACACCGCAAAGGTTGGAATCACGACGCAGCAAGCATCGGACATTTCGACCAACAATTCAAAAATCAGCTACACTGATTCAAGTGCGGTTGCGGCTAATACGGCGAAGGTTGGAATCACCACGCAACAGGCCTCAGATATTTCTAGCAACAACGCGAAAATCAGTTACACAGATTCAAGCGCGGTAGCGGCTAACACAGCAAAGGTTGGAATCACCACACAGCAGGCTTCTGACATAACAGCAAACAATTCAAAAGTTGGAATCACAACGCAGCAAGCAAGTGACATTTCCACCAACAATTCAAAGGTTGGAATTACCACGCAACAGGCTTCGGATATTTCAACCAACAACGCAAAAACCGGAATCACTTCTGGTCAAGCATCTGCCATTACAACCAACAGCGCAAAGGTCGGAATCACTACAGGTCAAGCTGATGAAATTACAGCCAACACCGCAAAGGTTGGAATCACTCCTGGGCAAGCAAGTGCCATCAGCGCGAACACGGCAAAAGTTGGAATCACAACGCAACAATCCAGCGACATAACAGCAAACAACGCGAAGGTCGGAATCACCACGCAGCAAGCTTCTGACATAGCCACAAACAACGCGAAAACTGGAATCACTTCTGGTCAAGCAACGGCTATCTCAAACAACACGGCGAAGGTCGGAATCACTACAGGTCAAGCTGACCAAATTACGGCTAACACGGCAAAGGTTGGAATCACAACTGGGCAAGCGAGTGCCATCACGGCAAACACAGCAAAAACCGGAATCAGCACGCAGCAAGCAAGTGACATAACCACGAACAACGCGAAGGTCGGAATCACAACACAGCAAGCTTCCGACATAACCACAAACAACGCAAAGGTCGGAATCACTACAGGCCAAGCAACAGCTTTGACGAATGTTGAAGCCATCACAGACAATTTCACAGTTGACGGCGGTGGCAATATCACAGCCATAACAACTGCGGCAAATGCAATTTCTGTGGGCTCAATACAAGAGACGAGTTCAAACCAATTTGCTTCGGCCTCGCAGCTTGCTCAGATAACCGCAAACTCGTCTGCCATAACAACAAACGCTTCTGACATTTCAGACATTGAAGACGTCATTCAATCAGTCACAAGTGGTGGTGGAAAAGGTGTGTACTTTACTAGCGGGAAAAGTGTAAGCAACGCACACGTGACCGTCATTGATAAAGGGGCAAACCTTTTTGCTGGAAACAATACGGGTGTATCTGTCACAGAGACAAGCCCTGGAACTGTCAAACTGAGTGTTCAAGCTGGAAGCACTGGCAGCGAAGTTCAGGTTGATGCCGTAACCATTACAGGTAGCGGTTCAGCTCAGGCTGCTCAAGTGTATATTGCCTCCCCCACGGCATTTGCGAATGGAGCAACAGGCATAAGCTCCAGCACAATTACTGAGGGCTCAAAAATGTTTTACACCACTGCTCGTTTTGACTCGCGTTTTGGTCAGTCAAGTGTTGAGGGGTTGAACGATGTTACCTCCGTTGGTTCAGGCGCTATCATCACCGCCGCAGAGCGAACAAAACTTGGCGGCATTGCTACTGGAGCAGAGGTAAACGTGAACGCTGATTGGAATGCCACAAGCGGAGATGCGCAGATATTAAACAAGCCGACCATACCAGCCGCAGGCATTGCTGCGGTAGTGGATGACACCACACCACAGCTGGGCGGACAACTTGATGTGAACGGAAATGAAATTGTTGGTGCGGGAATCATCATTGCAGGAACTGGAGAAATTGAAATCGGCCAGTCATCTGGCAACAACGATATTGTGATTGACCCCTCAGGAACCGGTGCAATTGTTCTTCGTTCCAACGACATAAAAATGGAAGGGGCTGGCACGGTAACAATGGCCGGTGTGAAGTTCTATGAAGCATCACTTCTTGAAGGAAATTATGTTGCTCTCACGGCTCCGCTTTCAATTGCTTCAAACGTCACCTGGACACTACCCGCAGCGGACGGAACAACAGGCCAAGTGATTCAAACAAATGGCTCTGGGACTTTGAGCTTTGCAACTGTGTTGACACAGAGCAATCCAGTGGCCAACGGCACACTTCAGATTTCACCTGTGGGAGGGCTGTCCGCACAGCTTCGTTTGAACGACGATGCTGGCAACAATTATGCAATCATCAAGGTGCCATCGGACCTGACCGCAAACTACACTTTGACTCTCCCTGCAAACGATGGAGATGCAAACCAGGTTTTGAAAACAGATGGCTCTGGCGTGTTGTCCTGGGTCGACCAGTCAGGTGGCGGCGGTGGTGGCGGAGGCATGACCGAAACACCGTTTTTCAATACCTCTGGACGAATCACATTCAGCAGTGCAGATGATGGTGAACGCGTGATTCTTGGAGGCACTTATGGGCCGACAAGTTTCTACAGTGATTCACAAGAAATGGGAGACTATGTTGATGGAACAGTGGACTCTCAAACTCACTCGCTTGCGGCATATTTGAGAGGCGTCGGATGCGGCATGGCTTTGCCTTCAGATTCAAAGAAAGTTCGAGCAAAAATTAGTTACCGAATTCAGAACGGAAACACCAATGACTTTGGCTTTTCAATCTGGAGCGGAGCAACTCCCGACAACTCGACTGCAAGCGCCAACATTACACTGCGCGCAAAGAGCGCAACACAAACCGCAGACAGCTCGAGCATTCGAACTTATTCGAAAGAATTCACAACCACAAGTGCGTTGTCTGGTGGCATGGCTTATTTTGTTGCTGAGCACAGAAGCGGGAGCCTTACGAGCACCACATACATTTACTACAATCTTCACCTTTTCCTTGTTGACTAAAAATGAAAATTCAAGACCCACAGCCAATTGAAAAACTCACTGGCACAGCCACCACAAAACAGCTCACCACAAAAGTCAACGAGCTCATTGATTTGCTCAACGCAATGTGGTTTACTGATGACACGCAACACTCAGCAGAATGAATCACGAAAACCTCTTGAACATTTTTGGGTTTAGCTGGTCAATGTTGATGCTCTCGGAATGTATCACCTGGACACTTGGATTGGTCACAGGTGTCACCCTTATTTGGATGAATGTTGAACGAGCTTTGAAAGCTCGCAAAGAACGCCACGCAGGCACAAACACAGATGGAAAGAAAAATTGAAAAAATCATAATTCATTGCAGCGCAACAAAACCCAGCCAGGACGTCGGAAGCAAGGAAATTCGTTCGTGGCATATGGCAAAAGGGTGGAAGGATATTGGGTACCATTTTGTGGTCAGGCGCGACGGCAAAATCGAGCTCGGCAGGAAGCTCGACGTTCGAGGCGCTCATGCACGTGGTCACAACTCCACGAGCATAGGCGTTTGCTACATTGGTGGAGTGGACGACAACAACAAACCGGAGGACAACAGAACGGAGCAGCAGCTTGACAGTTTGGAATTCTTGGTTTCACTCCTTTGGGCAATGTTTCCCGACGCAGATGTGATGGGACATTGTGACCTTCCAGAGGTCACAAAAGCTTGTCCATGTTTTGATGTGAAAAATTGGCTCGAATCATTCGGAGACCATACAAGCTCATAAATGAACCCGGACAAGTTGAGCAATACAAAACCACTCTGGAAAACAAAGGTCGGAAAATGGCTATCCCGAAACGCTCCAGATGTTCTTTCTGCAGCGGGTGAGTTCACACCCATTGGCGGAGGTGCTTTGAGATTCATTGCAGACAAGATTCAAAAGCGTCAAGACCTGACCTCAGAACAACTTGAAGCCTGGGAACAAATTCACAGTGAAGCACAGCGCGAAATCACGAAGCGCTGGGAGTCCGATATGCAGGGCGATTCTTGGCTGCCGAAAAACAT
>Ga0187219_1000652_pt1 | contig 16663 bp, 21 predicted proteins | sample 13SPOviralmetaG_FD_130162 | JGI IMG/M metagenome (GOLD analysis project Ga0187219, IMG submission 130162) | Marine viral communities from the oligotrophic San Pedro Time Series (SPOT) site, San Pedro Channel, CA, USA - 13 SPOT_SRF_2010-07-21... | ecosystem: Environmental > Aquatic > Marine >... | reverse complement strand
ATTATGCTAAACGCAGAAAAAGAACTACAAAAATGGGCTCCCGTGCTTGAGCACGCTGACGCTCCCGCTATCACTGATAGCTACAAGAAGGCTGTAACAGCCAAATTGCTCGAAAACACTGAAATTGCTCTCCGTGAGGAGGCTCAAGCATCTTCGTTCAATTCGTTGAATGAGACAAGTAACCAGACGACATCTAATGAATATTCAGATCCAGTCCTTATTTCTCTTGTTCGTCGTGCAATGCCTAACCTCATCGCTTATGATGTCGCAGGTGTCCAGCCTATGTCTGGTCCTACTGGCCTCATTTTTGCGATGAAGTCTCGTTACAATACCGCGAGTCCTGCTACTAAAGTAACCACCGCTGATCCTGAAGCTCTCTTTAACGAAGCTGACACAGACTTCTCTGGTGATGGTTCACATAGTGCTAAGGGACTCTTTGATTCCCCTGTTACTACTGGTACTGGTGAAGGGACCGCGGCTGCTGAAGTTGACACAACTCTTCCAGAAATGGGTTTCACTATCGAAAAAGCGACTGTTACTGCTAAGACACGTCAGCTTAAAGCTGAGTACACCATGGAGCTTGCTCAAGACCTCAAAGCTGTTCACGGCCTTGATGCTGAGTCTGAGCTTGCTAACATCCTTTCTGGTGAGATCCTTGCTGAAATCAACCGTGAGGTGATTCGCAGCTTGGTTATTACTGGCCAGCGTGGAGGAATTGGATCTACTGAGGCATTTGACCTTGTTGCTGATGCTGACGGCCGTTGGGCTGTTGAGAAATTCCAGTCCTTGATCTTCCAGATCGAGCAGGAAGCCAACACGATTGCAACATCCACACGACGCGGTAAGGGTAACTTCGTTATCTGCTCAAGCAACGTTGCTTCTGCACTTGCTGCAGCTGGTAGCCTTAAGTTCGGCGGAGAAGGTGAAATTGCTGTTGATGCTACTGGTAATACATTTGCTGGTACTCTCAATGGACGCCTTAAGGTATATATTGATCCATATGCTTCAGTTGACTATGCTACTGTTGGTTATAAGGGTGCTTCCCCATATGACGCTGGCCTGTTCTACGCACCTTATGTGCCTCTTACAATGGTTCGCGCTGTTGGAGAGAATAGCTTCCAGCCTAAGATTGCATTCAAGACACGTTATGGTCTTTGTGCTAACCCAATTACTGGTGTAGTTGATGGATCTATCGGTGCTTCCGGTAGCAACCCATACTACCGTACATTCAAGGTATCATCCCTTAATGTCGGCGGACAAAGCTAGTAAGGTTTAAAACCTAAATTTAAGAGGGCCCTCGAAAGGGGGCCCTCTTTTTTATAAATAGAATTATGGCTGAAAATAATCTAACTACAAACACTAATCTTTTATCTCCTATAGGATTTAAGCTTACGATTAACAGACAAAAATACGCAAACACCGAATATTTTATTACGAGTTTTTCAATTCCTGAAATTACCGCCGGTGAAATTGCAATGGCGTTTCGTGGAGGAATAGCATTTCAATCAAGTGAAAGTCGACAATTTGGTTCATTGAATCTTAGATTTGCTATTGATGAAGATATGAAAAACTACACCGAAATTTATAATTGGATTAAAGAAAACACTGAAAAGTATGAAGCGGCCGATATGATTCTTTCCGTGATGTCAAGTCATAGTACACTTAATAAACAATTTCAATTTAAAAATGCGTTCCCAACATCGTTAAGTGGTGTTGAGTTTAACACACAAGCTAATGACGTTACATATGTTCAAGGGGAAGTTACATTTCGATACGACGAATTTTTAATAATAAGATAGTTATAAATAAATTTGTACATTATGGATTTGAATGATATTTTAACTATGTGGAAAAAAGACGTTATTATTGATGACGTATGTTTAGATGAAGAAACACTAAAATCTTCAAAGCTCCACGCTAAATATTTGGAGCTCTTTTCTATGGCAAAATTAATGCTAAAGAAAAAGGAAATGGAGTATGAGTCAATGAGGAAAGACAAATGGCTCTACTATAATGGTAAAATGACTAAAGATGATATGGATAGTCGTAAATGGAAATATGATCCATTTGATGGTATGACTAAACCTATGAAATCTGATATGGATATGTATTACTCAACTGATAACGATCTTGTAAAAATAAAAGCACAGATTGATTATCAAAAAACGATCATTACTACTCTCGAAGAAATCATGGGAAATATCCGATGGAGACATACTCACGTAAAAAACATCTTAGAATTTAAGAAGTTTACGTCTGGAATGTAATGATAACTGCGTATAAAAAAGACGAAGCAAAAGCTTTTCTTAGATCAGAAGATTCTGGTCTTCTTATGGAATTGTCTGAATATTTTACCTTTTACGCAGAAGGCTATAAGTTTATGCCTGCTTATAGAAATAAACTATGGGATGGTAAGATACGTTTATTTGATTCTAGATCACAGACTATACCATTTGGTTTGATGAAACGTGTAGCTGAGTTTTGCCAAGAACGAGGATATAAGCTTGTGTATGATGAGTCGATGAAAACTAATAAGTTTTTCGAAAAAAACGATTTAGAAAAATTTATTAATGATTCTACGATAAGTCTTGGAGATAAATTAATTGAGCCAAGAGATTATCAGTTTGACGCATTTACGCATGGTATACAAAATAGACGAGCAATACTTATATCGCCGACTGGATCAGGAAAATCATTAATCATATACATGATGATGAGACATTATCTAAGTCATGAAATGGACAAAAAGGTATTGGTCGTTGTTCCTACTACATCACTTGTTGAACAAATGTATAAAGATTTCGAATCATACTCGCATAAAGATGATTCATTTGATGTGCAGGAAGATGTGCATAAAATTTATTCAGGTAAAGATAAAGTCGGTTTTGACGCGTCAGTTGTTGTAACAACATGGCAGAGCGCAATTAAACTGCCACAATCATGGTTTCAACCATATGGAATGGTTATAGGTGATGAAGCACATACGTTTAAAGCTAAATCTCTGACCACAATCATGAATCGGCTTGTGAATGCAGGCTTTAGAATTGGCACAACAGGAACGATTGATAACGCTCTTGCAAATCAGATGACTCTTGAAGGTAATTTTGGACCAGTGTATAGAGTAACATCTACTAAAGAATTAATCGAATCAGAGACTTTAGCGCAACTATCGATTGAATGTTTAGTGTTAAAGTATTCTGAAGAAGAAAGAAAACATTGTAAAAATCTTAAATACCAAGACGAAATTGACCACATTGTTTCACATAAAAAAAGAAATAGATTTATTGTTAATCTTACATGTGATCAAAAGGGCAACTCACTGGTTCTATACAATTTAGTACAAAAACACGGAAAGCCTCTTTATGATGCATTTATTGAAAATCTTAAAAGTACTAACCGAAAAGTATTTTTTGTGTCAGGTGCAGTAAACGCAGAAGAAAGAGAAAAAATTCGTGAGATTACAGAAAAAGAAAAAAACGCGATTATCGTAGCGAGTGTAGGAACCTTTTCGACAGGTATAAATATAGTTAACCTGCACAACATCGTGTTTGCCTCTCCTACGAAGTCACAAATTCGTGTATTGCAATCGATTGGGAGAGGGTTAAGAAAAACTAACGATGGACGAGGCACTATAATTTATGATTTGGCTGATGATTTATCATGGAAAAGAAAAAAGAATTACACACTTAATCATGCGATAGAGCGTGTAAAAATATATGCAAAAGAAAACTTTAATTACAAAATCCACGAAGTGCCGATATGAATAAAGATCTTAAAGACTACTTGAATCAGTTTGAGATAGTAACTTATAGACTAATCGACGGTAGTCATATAATAGCAAACGAAGAAAAATTTGACAGAGATACGCGGAGCTTCCACCTCACTGGAGCTGTAGAAATTCAAATCTTAGGAAAGAACGAATCATTTTTTAATCCCTGGATGCTAGTTAAAGATATCGATGTTATACAAATAAAGGAAAGTCAAATTATATCTTCTGGAGTTCCTTTGGAAAGTGTACAAATACAATACCACAGGTATTTAATTAAATCTAATTTAGAAGGCCATCTTACTAACAATGAGATTGATACTGTTTTAAAACAATTGTTTAATGATCCAGTTGATAATTTTATGCATACAGATATTGATGGAGGTATCGATGATACGGAAATTGATGATTGCTATAATCCACAGTCTTCTTTTAAATGGAGAAGTAAATGGGATAATCCATACGGCAAAAATTAACATAGATGTTTTTTGCCTTTCTAAGAATATTATACACCAAATTTATAATTCTGTACATAAAAAAATGCACAAGGTTGCAATTAAATATGTACAATTAAGAGTTTATGGTATATAATATAACTATGCTATGAAAAAGAAAGCTAAAGATAAACCTCATTATGTAAATAACAGAGAATTTTCAACTGCAGTTGTAGAATACACTGAATCTGTTTTAGAGGCCCGAGAAAAAGACGTTGAAGAACCACGGATCACTGAATACATTGGAACGTGCTTTCTTAAAATTGCAGAAGGCCTTTCTCATAAACCTAACTTTTCTGGATACACGTATCGTGAAGAGATGGTAATGGATGCAGTCGAAAATTGTATTAAGGCTATTATGAATTATGATGTAAAAAAAGCGACTCGCACTGGTTTACCTAATGCATTTGCGTATTTTACACAGATTACATATTACGCTTTTTTAAGAAGAATCGCTAAAGAAAAGAAACACCAGGATATTAAAGAACTATATATGGAACACGCTGATGCTGCAGGATTTATGGATGTCGGTGATCATAAAGGTGCAGATGGTATTGTTGAACGTATACGTTTTAAATCACAACTTATTAGAGACCGCGATTCTGCAATTAAAAACTTCGGCAAAAAAATAAAAAAGAAAAAGCGATCTAAAAAAAGGATTTCCGGCCTTTTAGAAGATTTTATTTAATATGAAAATAGCTCTTATTAATGATACACATGCTGGAATTAAGAATGGTTCAGATATTTTTTTGAATCATTCATCTAATTTTTACAATGATGTCTTTTTTCCATATTTGTTAGAAAATGACATTAAAGATATAATTCATTTAGGAGATTATTTCGATCATCGTAGATATATAAATTACAAAGTTTTAAAACAAAATTATAATGATTTTATAAAAAAACTTTATGATTATGACATGTTCATGGATATAATTCCGGGAAACCATGATGTTTATTATAAAAACACTAACGAATTAAATTCTTTAGAATTAATTTTAAACAAATATAGTGATAGGATTAATGTTTCTATGAATCCTATTGTAAAAAAATTCGCTGAATTAAAAATCGGCTTTTTACCATGGATGTGTGAAACTAACAATGATGAATGTATGGATTTCATTAAAAATTCTGATGCATCTATTTTAATGGGTCACCTAGAATTAGGAGGATTTAAATACATGGGAAATGCTGACATTAAGTCGCACGGAATGGATACTAGTTTATTTGATCGCTATGACTCTGTTTATTCTGGTCACTATCATACAAAAAGCAGTCAAGGAAATATCACATATCTTGGAACTCAATTTGAGCTTACATGGTCTGATGCGCATGATCCAAAATATTTTCATATTCTCGATACAGAAACACGAAAAGTCGAAGCAATTAGAAATCCTCAATATTTATTTCAAAAAATTTATTATGATGAAGATAATCTTAAAGCGATAACCCGAGATGAAATTCAAAACACCTTTGTTAAAGTCATTGTGACTAATAAAACTGATTTATATATCTTTGACAAATTCATGGATATGCTTTATGATTTTAATCCTTATGAACTTAGAATTATTGAATCGTTTGATGAATATGAAGGAGATAATATTGATGATAATGCTGTAAAAGTTGATGATACTTCAACGTTACTAAACAGTTACATTGATGCTACAGAAACAAATTTAAATCAGGACGTTCTTAAAAAAATGATGCAAGAACTTTTAATTGAAGCACAATCTTTAGATACTATATAATGATTATATTTAAGAAACTTACATGGAAAAACTTTCTATCAACAGGCGATAAAAAAACAACTATTTACCTTAACCGAGATTCAGCAACACTTATTGTTGGTTCAAATGGAGCAGGAAAATCAACAATGCTTGATGCTTTATCATTCGCGTTATTTGGAAAGCCTCATAGAAGTATTAACAAACCACAATTGGTAAATTCTATAAACAATAAACAATGTCTTGTTACAGTAGAATTTTCTGTTGGATCTGTTGAATACAAAATTATTCGAGGAATTAAACCTAACGTTTTTGAAGTTTATCGAAATGGAGAACTGCTAAATCAAGAATCACATAGTCGTGATTACCAAAAAATTATTGAGCAAAATATTCTTAAACTTAACCATAAATCATTTCATCAGGTTGTTGTTTTAGGATCATCTAATTTTATTCCATTTATGCAACTGCCTTCTCACCAAAGAAGAAGTGTAATTGAAGATCTTCTTGACATTGGAATATTCACAAAAATGAATGGTGTTTTAAAAGAAAAAATTGTTGTTCTTCGTCATAAGATGAATGAAACCGACAATGAATTAAATATTCTTAAAGAACGTATTGATCTTCAAGCAAAACATATTGATGAACTAAAAAAGATTGATTCTTCTCACGAAGAAAAAAGAAAAAATGAAATTTCTAATTTAAATGAAGAGGTTGAAGAATTGATTAATAGTAATTCGTCTCTTCAAAACGAATACGACGAGTTTTATAATACTTCAATAGAATCGCGCAAAAAAGAAAAAGAAAATATGAACACTTATGCTATGGAAATCAATAGTCTTAAGCATAAGATGGATGATGTTGTAAAAGAATCGATGTTCTATGATAAAAATGATTGTTGCCCTACCTGCGAGCAAGACATTACAAAAGAATTAAAAGAATCTAAAAATCACAATTGTAAGATAAAAGCTAAATCTTTAAATGAAGATTATTATAAAGCAAAAGAAGAATTTAAGATAGTTGAAAAAAGTGTAAACGAATTAAACGAGAAAATTGTACATTTAAACGAAGTTAACTCTAGTATGCTTAATAATCAAACTCGAATTAACATTCTTAAAAAACGTATTCAAAGCCTTTCTAAAAGTGTAGATATTCAAGACACTAATGCTGCTGAAAAAATATTGTCTAATGATAGAACTAAAAGATCAAATTTAAACGAAGTACGTTTAAAGCAATCTCAAAGAAGCTCTTACTTTGACGCCATTAGTGAATTATTAAGAGACACAGGGATTAAGACTAAAGTTATTCGGCAGTATCTTCCAATTATGAATAAGCTTATTAATCAGTATTTGCAAGTACTTGATTTCTTTGTACTTTTCCACCTTGACGATTCTTTTAATGAAACGATTAAATCTCGCCATCGTGATGAATTTACATATGCATCTTTTTCAGAAGGTGAAAAACAAAGAATCGATTTAAGTTTACTTTTTTCGTGGAGGCAAATATCTAAAATGAAAAACAGCGCGAACACCAACCTTTTGGTTCTTGACGAAACATTTGACTCAAGCATGGATGCAGATGGTGTTGACAATCTTCTTAAAATTCTTAACACACTTGGTAAAGAAACAAACGTTTTCATAATTTCACACAAACAGGATTTATTAGAAGGCAAGTTTCCTAATAAGATTGAATTTGAAAAAGTAAATAATTTTAGCCAAATGAAAAAAAGTAGTTTACAAACGGCCGAAATTGTAGTATAATATCTAAACAATATGGAAGGCATCAAATATGATTCAGAAAAACCAGACTACAGTTTAGTTCCACCAAACGCACTAAACGATGTTGTAAAAGTATTAACTCATGGAGCACAGAAATATGATAGAAACAATTGGCAATATCTCGAGAATCTTGATAGTCGTTATTTTGCTGCATCGCAGCGTCATATGTGGGCCCTTCAACGTGGCGAAACTTTGGATGAGGAAACCGGCATTCATCATGCCGCACACGCAATTTGTTGCATGATGTTTTTATTGGAATTTTATTATTTACAAACCTCTGAAAATAGTGTAGAATAACTTGATTATGAAAATCAGCAAAGAAACAATCGAAGTTCTTAAGAACTTTTCAGCAATTAACCCTAACCTTGTAATCAAGGAGGGCAACAATTTATCAACAATTGCAGACGCTAAAAATATTATGGCTTCTGTTGTTGTAAAAGAGTCCTTTGACTCTGAAGTAGGTATATACGATTTAAATGAATTTTTATCTGCTCTTAATCTTATTGACGATCCTGATTTGAACTTCGGTGAAAATTCAGTTTCTATTAATAACACTAGAGCATCGGTTAATTATCGTTATTCAGATCCTCTTATTCTTACTTCTCCGCAAAAAGAAGTGAGTATGCCCGAGGCTGATTTCAAAGTCCAAATTACTTCAAACATTATTAACGAAATTCGTAAAGCTGGAGGAGCACTTGGACATGTTGTTGTCTCAATTTGCTCTCTTGAAAACGACAATAACGTTTATTTAGAAGTAAAAGATCCAGACAACTCTTCTGCTAATACCTATCGACTTATCATCGACGACAATGAAAGCAGAACATACGACTTTCAATTTCTTATTTCTAATTTAAAACTTTTACCAGACGATTATGAAGTTTTAGTCAGTTCTAAACTTATTTCACAATGGAATGGTATTAATAACAAAACTAAGTATTGGATTGCTTTAGAAAAAAATTCATCATTTAACAACTAACAAAAAACATATTATGTCAGACGATAAAAAAGACCCTACAGTAGAAACTAATGAGGTGCAAGAAGTACAATTGAATGTTCAGCACATTTCATTCGCAACACAAATTATTGATACTGCCTCAGAGCGAGGCGCTTTCAAAGGCCCCGAACTTTCATCCGTTGGCCAGTTGCGTGATCTCTTTGCAGAATTTGTTAATCAGAACACACCAAATGAAGAACCTGCTGCAGACGCTGTTGAAGAAAAATCTGAAGATTCAGAATAAAAAAACTAACCTGGCTATGTTATTAAACTAGCCAAACAACTACAAAATCGTATTATTATGACCGGTACAAAAACACAAAGAGCATACATCAAGCTTATTAAAAATAAAAAAGCACGTACAAGTGCTTCGAATAAATATTTTCATGTATTCGCTGAAAACGGTGAAGCATATCTTTTTACACATAAAGATATGGAAAAGGCTTTAGACCGTGCACATAAAAATCCAGAAGATATACAGCCTGTTGAATTTGTTGAACCAGAGCCAATCGTTGTAGAAAAAATCGTTGAAGTTGCAGCTAAAAGAAAATGTCTTTTTTCTCGTTTAGCTAGCATTTTTAAGTAAGATAAAAGCTCCGGTAGCTCAGTTGGTAGAGCTACTGATTTGTAATCAGTAGGTCGTCGGTTCGAGTCCGACTCGGAGCTCCATCTTCCGGCGTAGCTCAGCGGTAGAGCGGGTGGCTGTTAACCACTAGGTCCTTGGTTCGAACCCAAGCGCCGGAGCCATTTTAGTATGTACAATCTGTAAAAATTAGTGTAAAATATATTTGTTTATGAGTAAAAGTGAATTCCTATGGGTTGAAAAATATCGACCACAAACCATCGAAGATTGTATTCTTCCAGAAAGTCTAAAAAAGACTTTTCAAAAAATTGTTGACACAGGCGATATGCACAATATGCTTTTAACAGGATCAGCTGGTCTTGGTAAAACAACAGTTGCTAAAGCTCTCTGTAATCAACTAAACCTTGACTGTATGGTAATTAATGCTTCTGAAGAAAGTGGCATTGACGTTCTTCGTTCTAAGATTAAACAATTTGCTTCTTCTGTTTCTTTAAATGGAGGAACTAAAGTTGTAATTCTTGATGAAGCTGATTATCTTAATGCGCAATCAACACAACCAGCTCTTCGCGGTTTTATTGAAGAGTTTAGTAAAAACTGCAGATTTATTTTAACATGCAATTTCAAGAATCGTATTATTGAACCTTTACATTCACGCTGTTCTGTTATCGAGTTTAATACAACCAAAAAACAGCTTGCTGAACTTGCAGCAGGATTTATGAAACGCTTACAAGATATTCTTACAGCAGAAAATGTTTCATTTAACAACAAGATTCTAGCTGAATTGATTATGAGATATGCACCAGATTGGCGTAGAGTTATCAATGAAGTTCAACGATATTCTTCTTCTGGTGAAATTACTGCCGATATTCTTATTGGCATGTCAGATCAAAATATTGCTGCTCTTGTTGGTTTTCTTAAAACAAAAAACTTCAAAAACATGAGGTCTTGGGTAACTAATAATACAGACGTTGATTCATCTGTCATATTTAGGCGTATTTATGATACACTTTATGATTATGCACAACCACAATCAATACCTGCAATTATTTTAATTCTTGCTGATTATCAATATAAAGCAGGGTTTGTTGCTGATAAAGAACTAAACACTGTTGCTTGTTTAACTGAAATTATGGCCTCTTCTGAATGGAAATGAAAAAAGTAACACCATTTACCTTTATTAATTCGATTAATAATGGCCGAAAAGATAAGCATCTTTTAGAAGAATGTAAGGCGGACCAATCTCTTGAGATGGCTAACCCTGAATCTCCTGATAAAGCTTATGTGCCGTTCGTGATTAATCGAAGTTTATCTTATTTTAAAGATACCGTCCTTTTTGCCAATGAAATGAACATTAATCACACTTTGCCTAATCGAATGCAATACGATTTTTACCGCAATATGGTTACAGCAAAGAAAAGGTTTTCGAAATGGGGTAAAAAAGCATCCGCGTTAAAGGATATTGAAATAATCCAAAAAGAATATGGTTATTCTCGAGAAAAAGCTGAAGCGGTTTATCCTATTTTCAATAATAAAGAAATAAATAATCTTTATAAAAAACACGATAAAGGAGGAAGATGAATAGAAAAAATAAAAGAGATATTTTTATTATTAGTGCTATCGCTGTTTCAGTGAAAATTGCTGTATTAACGTATTTTCGATTTAAAAAAACAAAATTGTGAAGTTTCTTATTTTTATAAATATTATTTATGGATGAAACTGTTACAGAATGGAAACCTTCTAATATGCTTGAGGTTCGTATTGAAGAACCAGACGACTTTCTTAAAATAAAAGAAACGCTCACAAGAATTGGTGTATCTTCTAAAAAAGAACATAACACACTTTATCAAAGCTGCCATATTTTACATAAACAAGGACGCTATTTTATTGTGCATTTTAAAGAACTTTTTTTATTAGATGGAAAACCATCAAACTTTACAGAAGACGATTTAGCTCGTAGAAATACAATTAGCACTTTACTTTCTGATTGGGGTTTACTTGAAATTGTAATTCCTTCTTCTGCAAAACCAAAAACGTCTTTAAGAGCAATTAAAATTATTTCTCATAAAGATAAAAAAGAATGGAATTTAGAATCAAAATATTCAATTGGTAACATTAAATCGTATAAATAACTTTTGAAAAGCACGAAGCTTTTCAAATCGGATGTCCGAAAGGAGTCCACTATATTAACTCGCTTAAATAAGGAGATAAAAAAAATGACAACATATAATATTCCACATGCGTGGACAGTCGGGTTCGATTCCGTCTTTGACCGAATCGAAAAATTAAGTTCAAAACAACCAACTTATCCACCACATAACGTGGTGAAACACGATGAAGATAGCTTTGAAATTGCTATCGCAGTCGCTGGATTTAGTAAGGGTGATTTATTCGTTGAACAAAAGGAAAATGTTCTTTCCGTCGCATCTAAAGATGTTGATTTAAACGGAAATAAAGAATATATTCATAAAGGAATTGCAACACGTAAATTCAATAAAACATTCACGTTAGGTGAATACATTGAAGTTTCAAAAGTATCTCTCACTGATGGAATTCTATCTGTGTTTTTAGATAAAGCAATCCCTGAAGATAAAAAGCCAAAATCATTTAAAATTGATGATTAATTAAACATTAGTCGATGTAAGTTAACTTAAGCTCCCTTATGCAAAAGTGTAAGGGAGCTTTTATAATAAATAATATTATGACAATATTTAATGGAGAAACACAAACATTTAATTTTAGCAATAATCAGCAATATGACGATGTAGTGTTCTATGATAAAAAAGGCAATCCCTTTGACACATCCACTGCTTTTTCAAAAACCACAATTTCATCATTTAGCGTTTTAGAAAAATCAGTTATGCAAGGTTGGAGCAATTATGTTATTTACAATCTTGTTTAGACATGGTATAATACTTATATGTTACTAGGTGGATTCTATACAAGTGTTGAACGGTTAGCAAACAATCTTCTCTATCGTGGTTACGATGACGATGGTAAAAAAATATCTCATCGTATCAAATACAAGCCAACGCTTTATCTTAAGTCTAAAAAACCGACTGCGTCTTGGAAGTCACTTGATGGTGTTCCAGTAGATCCTATTCAATTTAGCTCAATGTCAGAGCTTCGTGAATTTCAGAAAACTTATCGCGATGTTCCTGACTTTAAGCTGTATGGCAATGAACGACACATTCCCGCTTTTATTCAAGGGCAGTTTCCAAATGAAATTCCTTATGATCGACGACTAATTGATATCGCTTCTCTTGACATCGAAACATCGTTTGGCGATGGTTTTCCAGAAATTGATAATCCAGTTAATGAGATTCTTACTATTGCACTAAAAAGTTCTAGAGACGACACCTATCGCGTTTGGGGTTTAAAACCTTATGACGAACAATCATCTCAACTGCGTTCTTTAAATATTGAATATCGTCAGTTTACAGACGAAGCTTCGATGTTGGAAGCATTTGTCGAATATTGGGCAACACCAGAAAATACACCTGACATTATTACAGGTTGGAACACCCGCTTTTTTGATATTCCATACATGATTTCTCGAATGGTTTTTCTGCTCGGCGAAGACATTGTGAAAGGCCTTTCTCCATGGCGAAAGATTGAACGTAGAGATATTCGTGTTCAAGGTAGTGTTCGAACTACATTTGACATTATGGGTATTCAGCATCTTGACTATATGGAATTGTTTAAAAAGTTTGCTTACACATATGGCAATCAAGAATCTTATTCCCTTAATCATATTTCGAGTGTAGTACTTGGCGAGAAAAAACTCGACTATTCTGAAGTTGGTTCTTTACGCGATCTTTATGATGCAGATTACCAAATGTTTGTAGACTACAACATTAAAGACGTTGAACTAATTGAACGCATGGAAGATAAGCTTGGTCTTATTACTCTTGTTATGACTATGGCATACCTCGGAGGTGTTAATTATCAGGACACTTTAGGTACATGCGCGATATGGGATTCCATTATTTTTAGAAGGCTCGCACGTTCGAAGATTGCTACAATTCCAGCTACCGAAAAAACTTCGGAAAGCTTTCCAGGTGGATATGTGAAAGATCCTCATGTAGGTATGCACGATTGGGTAATGTCCTTCGACCTTAACTCACTCTATCCAAACATAATTGTTCAATACAATATGTCGCCCGAAACTATCTTAGGAATGCCAGGCGCAGAAGGTGCTGTAGCTTCAAACGGCGCTGTGTTTAGTAAAGCGAAGAAAGGTATTATTCCCGAAATTGTCGAAGAGTTATACGCAAAACGTGTGACTGTTAAAAATGAAATGCTTGAGGCTAAAAGCAAACTTGAAACAATTTCAAAACGTCAGCGCGGCGAGTATCAGTCAACCTCTGGTCAAGTTGCACGTCTTGAAACTCTTCAGACAGCAATTAAGATTCTTCTTAACTCTCTCTATGGTGCTATGGGAAATAAGTATTTCCGCTACTTTGATCTTCGTATTGCTTCTGGAATTACTATGACGGGCCAATCTATTATTAAACATGGCGAAAAACACGTAAATGCATTCTTGGACAAGTTTATTGGCGAAAGTAAAGATCGTGTTATTGCAATGGATACTGACTCTCTTTACATTGGAGTCAACGACATTATCGAAAAATTTAAACCTAAAAACCCAGTTTCATTCCTCGATGAATTTGGTTCTAAAGCAATTGAACCAATGCTTGAAAAAGTATTTAAAGAGTTTGCTGATAATTCAAATGCTTATATAAATCGTATGGTTATGAAACGTGAAGCGATCGCAGACCGAGGTATTTGGACTGCGAAAAAACGTTACATTCTTAATGTACATAACAACGAAGGTGTACAATACGCTGAACCTAAAATAAAAATGATGGGTATTGAAGCAGTAAAATCTTCTACCCCTCAAGCTTGCCGAGAAGCTATGAACCAAATGTTTAAAATCATTGTGACTGGTGACGAAGACAAAACACAAGAAGCAGTATCTCTCTTTAAAGATCATTTTAAATCTCTTCCTGCTGATCAAGTTGCGTTTCCTCGCGGTGTGACTGATATGACTAAATGGTCTAATCGTTCTACCGTTTACACAAAAGGAACACCTATACACGCCCGCGGTGCACTTCTTTACAACAATCGAGTAAAATCACTCGGTTTGGAAAAAAAATATGAACTTATCCAAAATGGCGATAAAATTAAATTTCTATATCTGCATGTTCCAAATACAATTCAAGAAAATGTCATATCATTTCCGGGGCATTTGCCTGAAGAACTCGAGCTAAATAAGTACATTAATTATGATCTTCAGTTTCAAAAGACTTTTCTTGACCCAATCAAAATTATTCTCGATGCGATTGGTTGGTCAGCAGAACCAAGAGCAGATCTTCAAGAATTTTTATTTTAGTATTTACATTAGTAAATATATAAGATATAATATATAAACAAATTAAAAAAAAACATGAGTAAAGATTGGGTACAAGATATTAGTGATATGCATGAAAAGTACGGAGTACGTCCTGCAGTTGAAAAAATGAATAGTTTAGATTTACGCACATTCTTAAACTTTAGAATCAATTTTCTAAAAGAAGAATTAAACGAAACTCGGGTTGCATCAAACAATGCTGGTTATGTTGATTCTGAAGAAGTTGTTGATGGTCTTATTGACTTATGCGTGGTAGCCATTGGCACGTTGGATGCCTTTGGTGTTGATGCGTATAAAGCGTGGGATGAGGTATTTAAAGCAAACATGAAAAAAGAAGTTGGCATAAAAGAAACAAGGCCTAATCCTCTTGGTCTTCCAGACCTGATTAAACCTGAAGGATGGGAAGCACCTTCACATAAAGATAATCATGGTGATTTAGAAAAACTTTCATAATGTATTCGCTCACAATATTCAATTCTATTTTCGATAATAAAACACATCGAAAAATGGCCTTCCAAGATTGGAAAGGTTTTGAAGACTTGTTATATTCGTTGAGCAAACAACCTGGTTATAAACCAAAGAAAGGAGAAAGAAAAAATGGCTCGCCGCTTATTACACCAGCTACCTATGATGGGGGCACGACTCGCGCTAATAGGAATGTTATTTCGTGGGCTAGTTGGGTTGCCCTTGACATTGATGAATATGATTCTACGTTCGAAGAAACGATCGAAGCCTTTAAAGGTCATCGATTCGTGTGCTATAGCTCTGCATCTTCATCGAAAGAAAAACCAAAATTCAGAATCGTCTTCCCTCTCACAGAAGAAGTAAAAGCTGATAAGATTAAACATCTTTGGTTTGCGTTAAACAAAGAATATAATTCACTTGGTGATCCGCAAACCAAAGATCTTTCGCGCATGTATTATGTTCCAGCACAATATCCTAATGCGTATAACTTTATTTTTACACATGAAGGACCATTTCTTGATCCGGTAAAACTAATGGCAAAATACGATTTTGTAGAAAATTCAGGAAATTCATTAACTGACCATTTGCCAGAAGCAATTCAAAAAGAGTTGAAAAAGCACTATGAAAGTAAGTTAACAAATACAAGTATTAAATGGTCATCTTATCGTGATTGTCCTTTTGTTAACAAGCAGCTTGTTACTGAGTATATGACAATTAATGAATCAGGTTGGTATCATCACATGTATCGAATAATGATGAGTATTGCTGCTAATGCTATTCGTAGAAAATATCCTATCACACCCAACGAGGTTGAATCACTTGTTAGAGAAATTGACAACGAAAATGGAGGGTGGTATCGTGGTAGACCAGTAAAACTTGAAGCTGCTCGAGCCATAGATTTTGCAGTCAAAAGTGTATCTTTTTAGCAGTTTTATACAAAAATGACTTAAATCTGTAATACAGATTAAAAAAAATGCCATTATTTAGTAAAAAAGTATGTACAGTAGTCATTTTTTATGGTAGAATATTACTAGAATAAAGCAAGAAACTACATTATGACTACCACAATGAAAGAAAATAACTACGAACAGAAGAAGCAGGTATTAGAGCATATGGAAGAGCTTATGAACTGCTTTACCGATAAGCTTAAGATTCTTGAAGCATTAGATGGTGATAGAGCTTGTAGTGGTTGTGCAGATCTTAATGATCAACTTGATAGCTTATGGAAGCATCAGACTAAGCTTAAGCATGCTATTAGTAGAGCGAAAGAGGTTGTCCCAAATGATCTCGCTAAACTCTACAGTTAAAGGAACTCAACTATATTACATTATGAAAGAAAACAAAAAACTAGAGAATGGACTAGCTTGGATTGAAGAACATATCCAAAGCTTTCCTCCACCACGTGAGGAGCTACACACTCTTATCAAAGAAGCCTCTGAGCAATTTAAAGTT
>Ga0187219_1000651_pt1 | contig 16674 bp, 7 predicted proteins | sample 13SPOviralmetaG_FD_130162 | JGI IMG/M metagenome (GOLD analysis project Ga0187219, IMG submission 130162) | Marine viral communities from the oligotrophic San Pedro Time Series (SPOT) site, San Pedro Channel, CA, USA - 13 SPOT_SRF_2010-07-21... | ecosystem: Environmental > Aquatic > Marine >... | reverse complement strand
CAATAATAATCCCTGCCTTCGGGCGGGGGTTTTTTATATGACATTAGCCTATTACTATTTATATACTATGGCTATTGTCACAATTTTCAACTATTTAATTTTATTATATCATGGCTAAAAAAGCTACAAAAGCAGAAGAAACAATTGAGGTTGCAACTCAAGATGTGGCAGTTAAAACTGCACCAAAAAAACCCACAAAACCAACGTGGGAAATTAAAGATAGAATATACTATCTTAAGGGTAATAAAAATCCTTTAACTTTAACTATACCTAGTAAGCACACACGAAAGCACTCGCTTTTATACTTTGATGCTGAAAAAGGGGTACAAAAAGAAATTAGATATGCAACAAACCAAAGTTCTCCATTTGTAGATGAACAAAAAGGAGAATGTACTATGGGGCATATAACTTTTAAAGATGGAGATTTAAGAGTTCCAAAGGAACAACAAAACTTACAAAAACTACTTTCACTTTACCACCCATTAAAAGGTAAAATGTATGAAGAGTTTAGTGCTGTAGAAAAAGCTGAAGACGAACTAGATATTTTAGATCTTCAAATTGATGCTTTAAACGCAGCTAGATCAATGGATGTAGATCAAGCAGAAGCAATATTAAGAGTTGAACTAGGGTCTAAAGTTAACTCAATGAGTTCTAAAGAACTTAGAAGAGACTTACTTTTATTTGCTAGACAAAACCCTGTATTGTTTATAAACTTAGCTAATGACGAAAATGTTATGCTACGTAACTTTGCTATCAGAGCTTCTGAAGCAGGTATAATTAACTTATCTCAAGATCAAAGAACATTCACATGGGGATCAAACGGTAGAAAATTAATGAATGTACCATTTGATGAAAATCCTTATTCTGCATTTGCGGCTTTCTTAAAAACCGACGAAGGTGTAGAAATCTATAAATCTATAGATAAAAAACTATAAAAACAAGTAATACTATAGTAGCTAGGTCACTTTAAAAGTGGCCTAACTATTATAATTAATAAAAAATAAAAAATGGCTATAAACGTAAACACTGTGTATCAAACAGCTCTATTGCTTCTTAATAAAGAGCAAAGAGGTTATTTAACTCCAGCAGAGTTTAATAGTATTGCCACGCAGGTGCAATTAGATATATTTGAAAACTATTTTGAAGAGTTAAATCAACAGCTTAGAGTTCCTCAAGCAGATGTAGACTACTCTGATAGAATAATGAATTTAGATGAAAAAATATCTATATTTAAAGTATTTGGTGATGCTAGTTACCAAAACGGAATAGGTCAAGGTTTCTTAACTGTTGACACAACCACTAGTTTTACAGTTAATATATCAATAACAAAACCTTTTATAAAAATAGGAGACGTTGTTACAGGTATTGGAGTGCCAGTTAATACTATTGTTGTTAGTTTTAATAATGATTTAGTAACTTTAAATAACTTAGTTACGCTTTCATCTGGAACGGTTCTCACGTTCACTAGTTCATCAAGTATTAATTATTTTTCTCTTCCAAGTCAATCTTCTTATGGAGACTACAATTCTACAGCTCCAGGTCCACAGTTCCAGCACAACGTACATAAACTAGGAACCGTAGTATACACTGATGATTTTGGGCAAGACGTAGAACTTCAAAGGTTAACAAGACAGGATTTTTACAATATAGAAAGATCTAAACTAACAAAGTCTTCAAAAAAATTCCCAACATATTTATATGAAAATCAAAAACTATATGTTAACCCAAAGTCTATAACAAATAATTTAACTGTAGATTATATAAGAAAACCTTCAAATCCTTATTGGGGTTTTACATCAGGTAATTTAGGCCAATATGTATACGATGCTAACGTGTTTTTCACTAACCCTAACACTGGTGTTACCACTGGCTCTAACCAATTTGAGTTACATGAGTCAGAACAAGTCAATGTTATACTTAAGGTTTTAAAATATGCTGGATTAATAATAGAAGATGCAACTGTCATACAAGTCGCTTCTCAAGAACTACAACAAAACGAATTAAACTCAAAAAGCTAATATATGCCATTTCCAGACGGAGGTTTAATAACCGAAACTAATCAACAATATTACGAAGGCGCTCAACCCTTTAGATCTACCACAGGAGAAGCTTATGAGTCTTTTGAAACTAACTTTAATACTGACTTAGTTTTTGGAAGTTGGGACATAGATTCACTAGAGTACTCTTTAAATAATTTTAAAATATACACTAGCTCAACAGGTTATCCTGGGGACTTTAATGAGTATATATTACCATTTACTGTAAAAGGCAACACTATAACTATAGATAATATTTTACAACCAGCGACTTATGTTGTTGTACAGTTGAAATCTATAGACGGAGGTAAATATGGTCAAACTGAAGAAGAGAAAGCTTACGGCCAAACCGTTGAAGACAACTACGGAGGCTACTCTTACGTAAGCTTGAATGATATAATTAACAACTTTTTAATAGCCTACGTTGGTGCTGGAAAATTAGTTTCTAGTGTTAAAAGAACTGATTTAATATTTCACGCTAAAAGAGGTTTGCAAGAATTCAGTTATGACACTTTGAAAAGCGTAAAGACTTCAGAGTTAACTATACCCCAAAGCTTAACACTACCCTTGCCGCAAGACTACGTTAATTATGTTAGGACATCTTGGACAGATAGAAACGGTGTTAAACACATTATATACCCAACAAATAATTTAACAAATAGCCCTTATTATACTAACATACAAGATTCAAAAGGTGTACCAACTCAAGATAATTTTGGAGAAAACGTAGAAGGTACTTCTCTTATCCAAGAAAGATGGCATAGTAATAATAATCAAGAGCTTAACGATTATTTAGCGGAAAACCCAGATACTTTAGGGTTTAATTTTAGAGGCAATGGAGATTTTATATACTCTAATAATAGAAGTCAATATGGTTTAGATCCTCAATACGCTCAAACAAACGGTTACTTTAACTTAAATGAAAGGGAAGGTAAAATGTCTTTCTCTAGTGGATTAGTTGGTGAGTTGATATTATTAGAATATGTATCAGATGGTTTAGCTTATGATATGGACTCTAAAGTCCCTAAAATGGCTGAGGAAGCTTTGTATGCTTATATAATACACGCTATATTATCTACAAGAATAAATCAACCGGAATACGTAATTCAAAGGCTTAAGAAAGAAAAATCAGTTAAGTTAAGAAACGCTAAAATCCGTTTATCAAATATAAAAATAGGCGAAATAACTCAAGTAATGAGAGGTAAGTCTAAATGGATTAAACATTAAAATCAAATGGCAGAAGCTAAAAACAGTTTTATAAAATCTAAAATGAATAAGGACCTAGACGCAAGATTATTGCCGTCTGGAGAATATAGAAACGCTATTAATGCTCAGGTAAGTAAGTCTGAAGGATCAGACGTTGGAACTTTACAAAATATACTTGGGAATACAAAGATAGTAGATTTTGCAGAGCTAACTGGAGTTTCTGGTTTAAAAACTATTGGGCATTTTGTTAATGACTTTAATAGTACTGTTTATTTATTTTTAACAGATACAACCCCTGATGTAACTGATCCAGTGTTTAAATACTACCCAAACGCTAATAACTTTATAGTCTCTTACGATACACTTCGTAAAGTGTCTTCTATATTAGTTTCTGGAGCTTTTTTGAATTTTTCTACTGATAGCCCTATATATGGTGTTAATATTTTAGAAAATTTACTTTTTTGGACAGATAATAGAAATCAACCAAGAAAAATAAACGTAAATACAGCTTCTGGTAACAGTTCCTACTATAGCAATGAAGACCAAATATCAGTTGCTAAGTATAACCCATTTCAAGCAATGGAGCTTTGGAGACAGAGATCAGATATTGAAACTGCTCCGGGTGAATATGAAACAACTATGTACGACGTTGTTAGTAAGTTTTACCCTAACGGAGGTACTGCTTTAGTGGACGGAGCTGTAAATAACTTAACAGTGTTTCCAATAGATACTATCGTTAATGACGTGCTTATTGGATCTGTAGTAACTGGAGAAGGAGTTGTCACTGGCACAACTGTTGTTGATTACGATGGGACAAACATAGAGTTAAGTGTTGCTCAGACTTTAGATAATGATACTGAGTTAATTTTTAACGCGAATCCATATTACGAAGCTGACTTTAACGGTGATTCAGATTATTTAAAAGATAAGTTTGTTAGATTTGCTTATAGGTTCAAATTTGACGACGGCGAATATTCTATATTTTCACCATTTACTCAACCAGCTTTTATACCTAAGCAAGATGGTTATTTTATGTATAATCAAAAAACTACGCCTCCTTTAGATATTCAAGATGAAAATGACGCTTTTAGAAGCACCGTTGTTCAGTTCATGGAGAATAAAGTGAACAAGGTTTTGTTAAACATACCTTTACCCTTTACTAAAGCTAGCATAAATGTATCTCCTGGAAACCCACTTAGAGTCACAGGTATAGATGTATTATATAAAGAGTCAGATGGCTTGTCTGTTAAGGTATTAGATTCTATTGATATATCTACAGTTGGCTTAAACACAGATGGGGGTGATGATAATAATTATGTTTATAATTATCAATCTAAAAAACCATATAAAACTTTACCTGAAAAAGAGCTTATTAGAGTTTATGACAAGACGCCGGTTAGAGCTCTTGGCCAAGAAATAATAAGTAATAGAGTTGTTTACAGCAACTATCAAGACAAGCACACTCCACCAAGCACAATAGATTACAATGTTTTAGTTTCACCTAAAGATGAGTTTAGTTTAAACATAAACACAGCTGAAGTCAATGGCGACGTTACTAACTCTAACGAGTTTGAGGTAGACAATATAAACACTTCAATAGTTGTGGGTTTCAAAGTTACTGGCACAGGTGTTTCTGAAAATACTTTTGTTGTATCTATAGACAACACAACATTAGTTGTTAGTGAAAATCAAACACTAACAAATGACACTGTATTAACTTTTACGCCAGTAGGTAGCGATATAAATACAACGAGTTCTATTGAATACCCCAATCACTCCCTTAAGGAAAATAGAAACTATCAAATTGGTGTTATTCTTTCCGATAGATACGGAAGACAATCTACTGTTATACTATCCTCTACTTTAAGTAGTATAGCTAGAGGTGATTTAAAGTTTGTTGGCTCTACAATATACTCTCCATATAGAAGTGAAAACGATGAAGATTCTTCTTCGTGGCTTGGAGATTCATTGAAAGTTTTGTTTAATAGTGTTATAGGACCATCTGCGGCTAATTACAATACTTTAGAACCTGGTATATATAACGGCGATTCAACTGACCCAAACTACAATCCTTTGGGTTGGTATAGTTATAAAATTGTAGTTAAACAAACAGAGCAAGATTATTACAATGTGTATTTACCGGGCGTTATGGCTGCTTATCCAAACAATACTACGTTGGAGTTAGGTAAAACTTCTTTCTCAGTGTTAATAAATGATAACATAAATAAAGTACCTAGAGACTTAACTGAAGTTGGTCCTCAACAAAAGCAATTTAGAAGTAGTGTAAAGCTTTTTGGAAGAGTTGAAAACACTTTATCTGGCGGAGATGCTTTAAGAAATACGCAATACTTTCCAGGTAGAACCTCTAGTGTTGTTAGTACTATAGCTGATAATGAAGACTTGTTTAATGGTGACAACAATGAAAATTATGTACCAAGCCCAGAGTTTTATCAAATAGAATCTGATCCATTAATCTCTAAAATATCTACAAACAAGCAGTTTGGGGTTGTAGCTCAAATACGACAAGGTTCAGTTGACGGCACTACTTCTGATTCAACTAGCGTTGATGTAGATAATTTACTAGGAACTCCAATAGCTGGAGATTTAATAACAGGTTACGGCGTAACGCCAGGTACATCTGTTGTAAGCTTTGTAGATCCATTATTAACAATGAGCTCTAATCAAACCTTGTTAGATAACACCGTGCTAACTTTTACACCACAGTTTGGTAGTGATAGCGTTCAGCATTTAGCTGTATTTGAAACAGAGCCAGTAGAATCTTTATTAGATATATTTTGGGAAACTTCAACCTCTGGTATTGTTTCAAACCTAAATAGTTTTATACTAAACGAAGGTGGTGGTTCAGATGCTTTTGCCAACTGGAATACTGACGATTTTTGTGAAAATGATGACATAGGAACATCTATAACTAATACGCCTTTTTATCCAGTAGACAACTTCGGTCAACAAGTACCTTTAGCTAATATAGATAGTCTTATAATAACTCAAATACTAGACAATCAAAACCCACCTGTAAACGTTTACTTGCAACCTGATCCAGCGTTTAATCTTGTTGATAATGGAGATGGAACATACGAAGTAACAACAAACCAAGTGTTTGTTAGAGGAAGTAACGCTGCACAGAATAGATTTTTTACTTTTTATTTTGAGTTAACAACCAATGACGGTTCTGGATCTCAGACAATAAGTAACTTTACAGAAACAGCTAGTGTGTGCAATCAAGATCCATTATTTGGAGGAAGTACTTCTGGTTCTTTTAATGGCTTAGGATCTTGCCCTACTGCTGCATTACAAACATCAGCTCAAGTTGACACTGCTGTTTATACTTTTTATGGAAGAAATGGCTCTGTTGACAATGCTACTCAAGCCAGCAATGGAGGCGTGTACGAAGATGTAACTTTTGAGCTTATAAGTGTTTTTGATTCAGGTGGACAGGAAATTTCCAACGCTTTTGAGTTGGGAGAAGTTATAGCTTTTAACCCTACAACTTTAGAACCAACTAAAGTAGATTTATTTAGATCGTCAGAATTTACAACTCCAGGTAACTACGTATTAGTTGTTAGAGTTATTGATGGCGACGGTGCGTTTGATGATTGTGTTTTTGGTGTTGATGTTGCTAACCCAGGTTGTAAGTGCACGCAGTTTATAGCGGGTAATGGTACATTTCAAACTTATACCAAGTGTAATGGAGAAACTGGTTCCGTAACATTTTCACCGACTGATCTTCCAGGTTTTAAGAAGTTTAGATGTGCAAGAAGTGAAACACCTGGAGAATCTTGTGATACAACGGTAGAGGGTTGTGAGTTGTAATATAATTTAAAAATAAGTGATAATCATAATATGGGAGCAGTAGTAGAAGTCAAATATTTCAACACGTTTTTGTTAAAAAAAACAGTTTCAGCAGCAAATAAAGGTGATTGGAATGGGTCTAGTGGAATACCACAATCTATAGGAGGATATCCACAGGGCGGGATTTCAAGTGCCGATTATAATTGGACAATAGAAGAGTCTAGAATTAGAGGTGGATATAATAATACAAACGTAGACTATGGAGTTAAGGCATATTTAGTTGAAGACGAGCCAAACGGATCTCTTAGAATTAACTCCCTTATATATTCTGGTATGTTTAATTCAAGAACAGGTATAAACAATACTAATGTTTTCTCAGTTGGAGAAGAAATAACCAAAAGCGCAGATCCTGCAAATGGGTCTATACAAAAGCTATATGCTGAAGACACTAATCTTGTTATTTTTCAAGAAGATAAAGTATCAAGAGCATTAATAGATAAAGATGCAATATATTCAGCTGAAGGCGGTGGAAGCGTTACGTCTAGTAACTTAGTTATTGGTGTTATACAACCGTACGCTGGTGAGTTTGGTATAAGTACTGATCCCGGTAGTTTTGCTGTTTATGGTTATAAAAAATATTTTACAGACAAACATAACAATGTAGTTTTAAGATTAGATCAAAGTGGTATATTTCCAATTTCTCAATACGGTATGCTAGATTTCTTTAGAGACGAGCTCGAAGGCGTTGATCCTCAGTTTGGTGTTTCTGGAAAAATAGTTGGTGGTTGGGATATACACAATAAACAATATGTTCTTTCTACTCAAAAAGGAGGAAGTGAATCTTATAAAACCACGTCTTTTGACGAACAAGTTCTAGGTTGGCCTAGCTTTTACAGCTACAAACCAGAGCAAATGTTTAGTGTTAGAAGTAATTTTTACACTGTTAAAGACGCTAAAATATATGAACACTACGCTGAAAGCAATATACAAGGACAACCTTTAAATACAAATAGAGGTACTTTTTATAGCGAACACACACCTACTTCTATAGAGTTTGTTTTTAACACTCAACCTAGTACCTCTAAAAACTTCAAGACAGTAGCCTACGAAGGTGATAATGGCTGGCAAGTTAACAGCTTTGTCTCAGATGGCACAGGACAAGATTTCTTTGTATCTGAAACAACTGGTTCCTGGCAAACACCAGCTTTTGACAAAACATTAGGTATATATAGCTATACTCAAGGAGCTTACGATAATTATGGAAATTCTTATCCATCGGCTTTAATTGGAAATGTAAACTACGCTGGTTTTGCTAGAAAAGAAAACAAATACGTAGCAAGCTTAATAAATAATACTCAAGCTTCTCAGCAAGAGGTTGTTTTTGGTGGCCAGGTCAGTGGAATAAAAGGTCATTTTGCAACTGTAACAATAAGCACAGACTCAGTGACAAACGAGGGAGCTGCTAAAGAGTTGTTTGCGGTGTCTTCAGAATACACTTTTAATAGTGGATATTAATAATAAATATATAAAAATATAAAGATATGCCAATAGGAGCAGGAGCAATAATAGGAGGAGTCGCCTCAATAGCCGGCGGACTTTTCGGAAGTAGCGCGGCTAAAAAAGCAGCAGCGGCAGCAGCTAGAGAAAAAAGGCGTTTACGAAATAAGCTTAATAACTTAGAAAAGAACAGACAAGAAGTTATAAATCCCTATGAAGACGTAAAAAGTTTAAGTAGCATGATTTCAAATCCTTTCGCAAATTTAAGCGTAGCTACTCAGGCCGCTGAAATGAAAATTGAAGAAGCTGATGTATCTTTAGCTAATACATTAGATACAGTTAGAGCGACTGGAGCTAGTGCTGGTGGAGCAACGGCTTTAGCTCAAGCAGCTTTAAGATCTAAAAAAGGAGTTGCAGCTAGCATCGAGCAGCAAGAAAAATCTAATGAAGATAAAAGAGCTCAAGGAGAGCAACAGATGCAGAGAGCTAAAATGGCTGAAGAGCAACGTATTCAGTCAGCTGAAGCAGCTGGTAAGCAATTTGTTTTTGGAGCTAAAGAATCTAGAGAACAAAGCGCTATAGATAGAACTTATTCAGAAATGATGGGAGCTGCTCAAGCTCAAGCTCAAGCTAGAGCAGATCAAACAGGTGCTATGACCGGTATGTTTGGGTCACTAGCGTCTATTGGCGGTAGTTTAATGAGTAGTGGAAATTAAAAAATAAAAATGGAAAACAACTTAAATCAAAACCTTTTTTTACAGCAGTTTAACGAAAGTGATGCTATTGCTTACAACAAAGACTTTACATCAAGCTTTAGTGATTATAACTTTCAAATACTAGATAACGCTTATAGAAATACAGGTAGAGTTTATGCTAAACTTAAGCTAGCTATAGATTCAAATAGATGTCAAGATGAAACTTGCGCTTATGAACTAACTGAGATTAAGCACTTACAGGAAGCTCCACAGTTATCTTTAGATTTTTTATCTTCACTTTTGGCAGAGTTAAGCGTTACAGATGACTCAAACTTTGATCCTAATAACAACTTTAAGTACACTGTAGCTAATAAAATATTAAATGGCAGACCTGGGTTTTCTAAGTCTGATGGTTATAATGTTTATTTAGACTTACTACCAGGTGGCGCTCAACAGTTGGTTTTTATAGGTCCTGCTTTTGGAGAACCTTTAGTTATAAACAACACGGCTTTAAATTCTTTAATTAAATCTGAAACTTCACTTGTGGCTCCAACGCCAGACGTTAACAAAGACATGTTAAGACTGTTAACTGAGGTTGGTATATTTTCACCTGATATGGTTGGTGAAAACGGAGAGCTTTCAGCTGGAGCTAAAATAACTGAAGAATATGTGATTATGAACCCTGATGGAACTCCTGATTATGAGATCATAGACATCGGAAATGGAAAAGGTAGGAATATGCTTAAATACGATTTAGATAAAATCGAAAAGAAAGTAAGTCCTTTTATAAACGCCGAGGTTGCTGGTTTACTGAGCTCTGAACAAGACGCGGTTGCAGCTTGGAACGTTTATATATCTAAAGGTACAAGTGCTGAAGAGGACGATCAGATGGCTCAGAACGCTAACGCGGGAGATAGCTCTTGGAGTTACACAGAAGACTTGCCACTTATGCAAGATAAAAAAGTTTTATTTGAAAAGAAATATAAAGAATACTTTATGAATAATTATCTAAAACAATTTACTACGAACCAATTACCTACGGTTCAGGCAGACGCTACGGTGTTTAATTTAGCTGAAGCTAAAAAGGCTAAGGCTCAGAAATTTTTGAAAGATAATAAATTAAATTAAGTTAAATGAACGAATTAGAAACTTACGTAGCTTCACTACAAGATCAAGGTTTACTTAGAGACGAGATTGAAGCTAAAGTAATAGAGTGGAAAAAGAACAACAAACAAGAAGTTGTTGAAACCTCTGTCGAAACAGTAAAGACAGAAGACGGTGCAGTGGGTGCAAGTGCTCCGTCGGTAGGACCACAACAAGCACTAAAGCCTACGGAATTAACATTGGAAGATGGTTTTTCGGTATCACCAGAAGTTGATTTAGAAAGTTCTACTGAAACTTTTAATATAGATGGCAAAGAAGTAACTAAGGTAGAGTTTGATGAATATTCTGCTAAAAAAGCTAAAGAAAAAGAAATAGCCACAATGTCTTTTGGTGAAAAACTTTTAGTTGATTTTAAAAAAGGAAGTACGACTTTAGGTGAAATGATAGCTTCTGTTCCAGAAACTATATACGACTTATTTGCTTTACCTCAAAACTTGTTAGCTAGCGCTACTGGCTTAGATATTGAAGCTAGTGCTGAAAAGTTTAAAGAAAAAACTGGATTAGAAAACCCTGTGTTAGAGTTTTATGAAGCAGAAAGTGCTAAACTTCAAGAGTCACAAGATATATACAATAAAGCTAACTATGACCATCAAGGTATTTACAAGAACTTTGAAGAAGGAAACTACGCAGATGGCTTTAAGCAATTAGCTAGCGGTTTAGCTGAAAGTGCACCTGTGAGTATGTCTATGATGGTTGGAGGAGCTGCTGTGGGTACAGGTAAATTAGCTGCTGGTAGTACGATAGCTTTTGCTGGTCCTGAAATAAAAGAACAAAGAGAAAAAAACGTAGGTCAGTCTGAAGCCGAAAACATTATAAAAGGTCTAGGATTAGCAGGTGCTGAAAGCGTTTTTAGTTCAATAGGTACTGGAACTATAGGTAAAGTATATAAAGACATATTAATAAAAGAAGGTAAAGAAGAAGGTGTAAAAGTTTTTAGACAAGGGCTTGTAGATATGTACAGGTCTGCTTTGACTAAATTTGGAGCGCCAGCTTCTATGGTTGGTGAGGGCGTTGAAGAGGTTGCTACTACTATTACTCAAAACATGATAAATGGAGTTGATCCATTTGAAAATGTAGCTGATTCTTTTATACAAGGAGTTGGTGGTGGTTTAACTTACGGAGCTCCAATTAACTCTGCTCAAGCTGTTAAAGCTGTTAAGTCTGGTATTACAAACTTAAATATAAATAAAGAGTTAAAAACATCTGACTCTAATAATGTTATAGAAGCTTTTAGCCCAGAAACTCCAACATCTGAAGCTGAAGTTAAAATATCACAAATCCCTGGATCATTAAATGCTATAGACGCTAAAGCAGATAAGCAGGTTGAAGTTGGTGATATAACTGTAGATCAGGCTAACGATGTTAAATTAAGAGCTAGAGAAGTTCAAGGATCTGTTAATAGATTAAAGCCCCTAGATATAAGCGTAGAGAATCAACCAGCGATAGTTGATTTAATGATAGAGCAAAAGAAACTAAAAAACACTATAAAGCAAGTGGATAATTCCAGTCTAACAAAATCAGAGTCAGAAAGACTTAGTGAGATAGACAAGGAATTAAACGATATAATTGTAGCTGATAAAACTGCTAAAGTAGAAAAAGGAGCTAAAGTTATAGCTGAACAAGTTGGAACTGGATTTGAAACCTTTGAAAATGAAGCTGATGTAGCTTCTGCTATAGAAACTCTAAAAGAGCAAGGTGGAAACATTGATACTAAAAGCTCTGAAGACTACGGTACGTTTGTAGTAATGCCTGATGGTAAAAGAATTATAATTTTAAATAAAGAATCTGCAGCTGAAGACAATGTAATGACTACTGCCCAACATGAGGTTGGTCACGCTGTTTTATTTGAAACTGTTAAAAATAAACCTGAAGCTGCAATAGCCTTAGGTACATCTCTTTTAGAAGAGTTAAAAAATAGTAAAGACATAACATTTACTAGTTCTAAGTTTTTAGATAGATTTAATCAGTATGTTGAAGATGCTGATATATCTAAAGCAGATACTATGGAAGAGGTTCTAACTCTTGCTAGTGAAGGATTAGAGAGTGGTGACATTGTTTTTAATGAAAAAGCTACAACTAAGATAGGTGATTTTATACGTAGAGCTTTAAGCGCTATGGGTTTAAACGTTAAGTTTAAAACTGGAAAAGATGTATTAAACTTTGTTAGAGATTACAATAGAAGCGTACAAAAAGGTAAAGGTCTTTCTAAGGGTCTTGAAAAAGCAGCTACAAAGGGAGCTGAGGTAGATATAAAAGCTCCAACAGAAGTTGATATGGGCCTTGAAACAGAAGTTGACTTAGGCGATGTTAAAGCTAGTAAAAAAGATACAGGTACTATAGCTTCTACTAAAGTACAAGAGATATACGACACTCAAGGTGAAGCTGGAGCTTTTGATATTATAGATCAATTCAAGCCTATAGTAAATAGAATAGTAGAGAAAAGAAGAGACGCACCTAATTTTGATCGTCAGTTGTTAACTGATGAAATTGAAACAGGTAAGCGTGGTATATTCGATTTAATTAGAGAATACAAACCTGAATCAGGCGTGCCATTAGCCGCTTATATAAATAAGTTTTTACCAGCTAGAGCTATTGAAGCTTCTCAAAGAGTTTTAGGTGAAACATTTACTGAGGATGTTACAGAAGCTAAAGGCGTTATGGCGGAAGAGGTAACAACTGAAGTTGCTGCTAAACCTGTTACTAGAAAAATAAAGCCAAGCTCGTTTATCTCAAACGAAGCTGTAACTAAAATTAAAGAGCAAGTACAAGAGAAGATTAAAGGCATCGATCCTAAAAATCTAACATTTAAAAAACTTGGTGACTTAGCTCCTGAAATTATTGCAGCTGAAATTGGTATACCAGTTAAAAAGCTTACGGTAGCTACAGCAAACCTATCAAAAGGTGATGCTACAGCTATTCAGCAATTTGTCAATAAGAACGCAGATAAATTATTAAAGATATTACCAGAAGGGGCGGTTGTAGAAGCCGCAACAGAGAAGCTCTTAGGTACGTCTACTGGCGTTCCGAAAGGTTTGCTTAATGCTTTTTATACTAAACAAGCTAGATTAGGTAAAGGCGCTGGACTTGCTCCGTTTAAATTAAACAAAGGAATTAGCAAAGCTGATTTCTTAGAAACGTTTGGTATTATTGAAGGCAAGAAAGCTGAAGGATTTGACGCTAGATCACCACAAGCTCAAGCTTTAAAAGGTATCGCTAGCTTATATGGTAAGTTAGTAACTAATGAAATAGCTAGATCTGAAGATGTTAAATTAGCTCCAGAAGCTAAGCAAGACATTGCGGCTGGTAAGAGTAAAGCTATGGCTAGTAAAAGACTTTTAGCTGAGGCTAACATAAAACCAGGTTTAGTGGATGAGTTCTTAAAAGCTACTAGCTCAAAAGGTTTTAATGATATATTAGAAGTTAAGTTAAAAGACGAAAGTATTAAACAACCTTGGAAAAGCGCAGCTACCGAATACTTTAAAGAAAATCCTATAGAAGGTTTAGATTTAAAAGCTAGAAGGCAGGTTGTTTCGGAAATTTCTAGTGTTTTTAGTATGAAAAACGAAGAAGTAGCTGTTAAAAGGTTTTCAGATAAAAGCTTTAAAGAATTAAAAAAGATTATAGACGAAAGCTTAGCTTCAGATTTATCTAAAGGATATACATTTGACACTGTTGATTTGGTAGTAGGTGACAAAACTTATAGGGCTGACGAAAGAAGTTTAGAAGGTTTAAATAGAATTAGAGTTGGTGTTAAAATACTAGTAGATGCATTAGCGGCTAAAGGATTTAATAAACAACAAATAGAAACAGCTTTATATGGCGGTTTTATAACACCAGCTAATATAGGTGGTTTTAGAGTTGGTAAAGAACCTACTTCTATTTTATTAACTGCAGAAAATTTAGGTGAAAAAACAAAAACATCTAGAGGATCTATGGCTGTTAATATAAACGACTTTAGGAATAACTTTTTAAAAGGTATCCCAGAGGGTAAAAAAATAAAAACGAAAAAAGAAACTTACTCAAAAGATTACTGGACAAACCCAAAGTCAAAGTTTAATAAACTAGATCAAGCTGGTAAGTTAGAATTTATACAAGATTTATTCAATGAAGGCTCTAAAGTTAAATCACAGCTAGCTGATCTTGTTGAAACAATATCCGAGTTAGATGTTGCGCCTGAAGTAACTAGGTATATGATAACTCAGCTTTTTGCTGATATGTCTGCTCTAGGTAAGCGTGCTTCTGGAACTAGATATGTTTTAACAGGCGTTGACGGTAAAATGTTTAGCTTTAAAGAGCTTGAGAAATTAGGTTTAACTAGACCAGACGGTGATAAGGGTGTTTTTGAACACACTAAACCAGCAAATAGAGTAGCTGTAGCTGCTTACGCTTATGCAAGAACTGGAGACGCTAAAGCTAAACAAGAGTTTTTAAATGAATTAGAGACTTTTGATTCTGCTTTAATAACAGAGCAAATGGACGATATGCTTAGAAATCTAAAGCTTCAGTCTAAAATGGGGTTAGACTATAAGTCTACAGATAACCCAATGCTTACTAGGTATAAAGAAATGGTTTCTGATTTATCAGAGCAAGGTGTATTTTTCTATGACATAAAAACTAAAAAACAAATAACTCCTCTTGAAGCTTTAAGTGACGGGATGGTTGAGTTAGAAGCTGACGATGTTCAGTCTATAAAAGAATATAAAAAAGAAGTTAAAGTAAAATCAGAACTAGTTCCTGGTAAAGTTATGGCTTCTAAACGTGATAGTAAAATCATACCTGATGCTATAAAATACGACAGACCTATTAGTGTTAAAACAGCTATAAATGCTTTAGAAAAAACTGACAAGTCGTTAGAACTAGCTAGAAAACTAGATCAACCTGTTAAGAAAATTAGAGTTTTTGATTTTGACGATACACTAGCTAGAACCAAAAGCAATGTGCTATATACAATGCCTGATGGAACTACTGGTAAAATAGACGCTGCTACATTTGCTAAAGAAGCAGCTAATATGGAAGCTGAAGGAGCTCAGTGGGATTTCTCTGAGTTCAGTAAAGTAATGGAAGGTAGAAAAGGTCCGTTACTAGACGTAGCTAAGATCATAGCAGAAAAACGTGGAACTAAAGACGTATTTGTTTTAACAGCAAGACCTGCAGATTCAGCTGGACCAATTAAAGAATTTTTAGCTAGCATGGGATTAGATATTCCACTTGCTAACATTACTGGATTAGGTGATGGCGCTCCAGAAGCTAAAGCCGGGTGGATTATGGGTAAAGCAGCTGAAGGTTACAACGACTTTTATTTTGCAGACGATCATACAGGAAACGTTAAAGCGGTTAAAGATGTACTTAGTCAAATCGATGTTAAGTCTAAAGTTCAATTAGCGAAAGCTAGTAAAAGACAAACCTTTGATACTATTGTAAACGATATGATCGAGGATTCATCTGGTATTGAAACTTACAAAAAATATTCTGCTGCAAAAGCTAAAACGGTTGGTGCTAACAAAGGTAAATATGCTTTTCTTATTCCACCATCTGCTGAAGACTTTACAGGCTTACTATATAAAATGATAGGTAAAGGCAAGAAAGGAGATGCTCAAATGGCTTTCTTGAAAACAAACTTACTTGACACTTACAATAGAGCTGAGTCTGCAGTTACACAAGCTAAGATATCTGCTGCAAATGATTTTGTAGCTTTAAAAACCGAGCTTAAAACATTACCTAAAACTTTAAGTAAAGAAACTGGTATTGGTAAGTTTACATATTCACACGCTGTTAGAGTTTCTGTTTGGACTAAGCAAGGTATGGATATACCTGGTTTATCTAAAAGAGATATAAAACAATTAAACGACTTTGTAAATAAAGACGCTAAGCTTAGAGTGTTTACCGACGAGCTTATTAAAATACAAAAAGGTAAAGAATATCCAAAACCTGGTAAAGACTGGTTAGGTGGAAATATTACTACAGATATTATCGGTGGTATTAATAAAGTTAACAGAGCTGAATATCAGCAAGAGTGGAGAGAGAACATCGATATTATATTCTCTGAAGACAATATGAACAAGATGGAAGCTGCATATGGAACTAGATGGCGTGAGGCTATGGAAGATTCTATACGCAGAATGAAAGCAGGTACTAATAGACCAATAGGAGGTAATAGAGTTACAGAAGGATTATTAGACTGGTTAAACAACTCTGTCGGTGCTGTAATGTTCTTAAATACAAGATCTGCATTATTACAGACTATATCTGCGGTAAACTTTGTAAAT
>Ga0187219_1000649_pt1 | contig 16687 bp, 32 predicted proteins | sample 13SPOviralmetaG_FD_130162 | JGI IMG/M metagenome (GOLD analysis project Ga0187219, IMG submission 130162) | Marine viral communities from the oligotrophic San Pedro Time Series (SPOT) site, San Pedro Channel, CA, USA - 13 SPOT_SRF_2010-07-21... | ecosystem: Environmental > Aquatic > Marine >... | reverse complement strand
CCATTTGCAAATTGTAACTTATTTAAATTATTAATACTAAAAGTGTTTGTGCTTGTATTGACTAAACTACCATCAACAAAAAGTTTAGTTTCTCCGCTTTTGTATTTATATGCAACCTTGTGAAAATCTTTCTCATCGCTAACTACTTTGTCTATAGTTGCAAAAAAACCTCCTCCACTTTTTATAAAACATCTTATTTTATTTGTTGAGTTGCTGTATTGTAAAACTACTCTTTCGTTAGACGTTCCATCGCTTAATGAAATAACTCTATTTGTTAAATCATCTGCCAAAGCTGCTATCTCTGCATATAAAACACCCTCTGTACTATTTATTGTTGAAACACTACCTCCATTGTTACATACATCTTGGTTACGAGTTACTGATGTTCCCGATGTAGGGATATAGCTTGTTGCGTAGGATTGTTGTTCGAATTGTGCTCCCCAAATACTAATATCTAAATCTCCAACTTGATTATTACTTTTTATTAATCCTACATTTCTATTTGATTGTGTTGGTGTTGTTGTGTTTGTTAATTCAAATCTTTTCCATTCCGTTGTAACCACCACCTCTTTAGATTGTGCCCCATTATCCACAAACAATTTAACATTTTGGCTAACATCTGTATTACTTTTTAAATATATAGATAAAGTAAAATCATTACCAATGTGTGATGGAGATTGATATATATAATTTGTTGCGTTTGTCCATTGCAATCTTGTTGCGTTATTTTCTCCGCTTGGAGATAATGCGTAGTCTGCCGTTGTAGTTACATTACCCACAACATTCCATTGACTAAAATCACTCGAATAAGGTATCAAGTTCGTGCTCTGAGGTTCCCACAACCAATGCCCACAGCCACTATCTGGCACTACTTCTTGCCCGAGTACTTCTTTTACAGATACATTGTCTACACTTGAATTAAAAGGCGTGCCACCTGTTCTTCTACCTATTGAAATAGTAGAATTTGATGTTGCAGTAAAATTAAAAGTATATGTTCCGCTTGTAGTTGCAAAACCTATATTTTCATTTGTTGCACCATCTTGAAACTTTAACCCTAAACCACTATTTATAACTACATCAACCTTTACTATATATTGTTTTCCACTTGTAAAAACACCAGGTTGTGATATATTTGTAAAAGCACTCCCATCTCCAATTATGTTTGCTTTACCACCTAATATTGTAGCACCGCCACTTTTTGTCCAATTACTATCTGTGTCAAACCCACCATTAGTAATTTCCTCTGGCCCTAAAGCATCTTGATAACTAAAACCCTCGTAGTTTATTCTCGGTAGGTTAGTATCGTCTGTAATTTCTATAACTGATATGTTTGTTATTGAGCCATCAAAAGTACTATCTGCATTAAATCCTAAAACATCTTGGCTTATAGAATTTATATAATAGGTATAGCTCCCACTTTGATTAATATCTGTACTATCACTTACACCACCTAAAAAAACAGATGTTATAAATCCAGAATTTCTTGTAACATCAAAAGTTAATTTATACAACTTATTTGTTTCAACTATATTAGATTGAAATAATATACCAGATGCTCCAGATGTAAAAACCGCTTTATCCTCTGAAACACTCCACCCCGTTCCAAAATCCCAATTTTGCCCTACTTCCTTAACACTAATATTAGTTATAGAGCCGTTGAATAATTGAGCTTGAAAATAAAAGTTATCTTGTGTTGACGTATAATACTCAACATAAGTTCCGTTATTACTATATCTTATATCCGAACCACTCTCTTTATTGGATGGCAATATTCTAATTGTGCCACTTGTATAATCTACAATATCAAATTGTATTTTTAGTGTTTTGCCAGTTAAGTTTGGTATCACTTGATTAATACCACCATAGCCACTTCCATCATATACCGCTTTATCCTCTCCTACACTCCAACCAGTTCCAAATGTCCAATCTTGCCCAACCTCAACTACTGAAACGTTGTCTATTGAAAAAGCACCACTTGATACTGCTCTAAAAGTTAAGTTTGCGCTGCTACCTCCGTGAGTAAAATAAAATTCTTTACTTCCGTTTGATGTTATTGCAAATTGAGTAACTCCCGAACTGTTAATTAAAGCACAAGTACCTAAACCATTGTAATTAGTAACATCTAATATTGCTTTATATGTTTTTCCAACTGTTAGTATGTTTCGTTGAAATAATAAAGATGTTCCGCTTGTGCTATCTAAATTTCCTTTACCCCCACTTATAGTAGAATTAACTTTAAACCAATCACTATCAGTATCAAATGAGCCATTGGTTACAAGTTCCGAACTTTGCTGCGAAAACGAGCCATTAGAAACTTCCTCTGCACCTAACTCACTAAAATCGCCATTCTGCACCAAGTTACTGGATAGTATCTGTACGTTTTCAACTAACCCTTGAGCGTTTACACGGGTCGCTGCAGAGTTCCTACTGAAGTCGAAATCCCCATAAGGTGCTTCACTGGGTTTTGCGCATAACACCTTACCATCGTCGTAAGCGGTGGGTGTTAATACTATCGATGCTTTCTGAAGTAAATTTGGCATACTATTTTATGTTTTCTAGATTTTGTAAAATTGCGGTGGTACACCTAACGTTTTCAAAGTAGTCAGCTCTCGCTTCAAGTAGTTTCAGTAAACCAGGAATAATTGATGTTTGAATAGGCCACCATATACCTAACCCTAATCCTAATCCCATATTATTTTATTGCTATAATGTCAGCTGCGGTTGTACCTGTAAGTAACACGTAATCTACTATTACAGGCAAGAACGATCCGTCAGGAATATTCTTAAATAGTACAGCTTCTGCTGCTGTAGGTGGTGATCCGTCTGCTTGGGTTACACCAGATAGTATAACTTTAACATCTCCACCGGTTCCTACATATAAGCAAGATCTTCTTACGCTTGTAGCGAAGCTTATAGTATCGCTAGCTGTAACAGCCGCTGCTGCCGTACCAAAATCCGGTTGATTTCCAAATTGTCCCATTATTGTTTGTTTATTTTATTATTCATTATTTTTCTACCCTTTTCCCAAGACCTACCAACAAAGTATGCCCCGTACACTGTAACTAACAATGTTTGAAATATAGGTATGTATGCTTCAGCTATTTTAAACTGACCTATGTTTCCATCTGCAAATGCTAATACAGAAAATATAAAAGTCAGATATATCAAGACCATTGGCCTAATATTTTTTGAAAGAAAGCTATCCGAGCTCATGTCGGATTTCCATCTTGAAGTTATTTCGGTTTGAGCATTAGCTTCAGCTTTTTCAAGGATAACCTGTAATTGATTCTTAATCTCAAGCTTCTCTTCCTTTGTAGTTGTTAACTTATCAATTACATCACCAACTTCTTTAACAAGCCCTCCTGTCAACCATGAAATTATTTTACTCATTTTTTCTTACGTTTTAAAGATGATGTTCTTTTACCCATCCCAGTTCTTTTCTTTTCAGCCACAGCTTTTTTCTTTTCAGCAGGTGACATTTCTCTCCAGGTTTTAGGCGTTTTGGAACTAACTCTTTTTGATGGCCTACACTTTTTGGTTTTCTTGTTTTTAGTAGATCCACAAGCATTACCCTTTTCGTCTTTCCATTCTTCTTTGAACCATCTTTTTAAAGCAGCACCTTTAGCGGTTTTACGAACAGCCATTACTTCTTGCCTTTATTCTTACGGCATTTGGCTATTGCACCACTTGCGTAAGCTGATGGAAATACTTTGTATGATCCTTTTACTTTATAGTAACAAGCATCTTTTTTTGATTTAGTTTTTTTCATCTTCTACCTGGATTAGTTATTCTAAACACCGGTTTTGCATCCCAGCCATTTCTACCCTTGGATCCTTTAGTTCCTTGAATAGACGGTTTCATATATTTACTGAAACAACCGCAATTTGCTTTTTTCTTTTTCATATTAACAGTTCCATTTTCTTCGTGCAGCCAATCCTCTTTCTGACTTCCAGCCTTTAGATCTTGCACAAAATGATTTACGTCTTTTAGCGGCTTTACTACCTTTCTTTAGTTTTGAAGGTGGTGTAGTTACAGCAGTCTTTAACTTACTACCAGGATTATCTTTACGGTACTTGGCTACGCCTTTAGCGGTCATTCCACCACCGGCTTTTTTACCTGTACCTTTACCCTTTTTTACTTTAGCGTAATTTCCTTTTGATTTCTTACGCGATGGCGCTTTACCCCGTTTTTTGGGGGCCGCTTTCTTTTTCGCTGCTGGCATACTGTTTTATTTTTTAGTTGTTTTGTCCCATCTTGTTCTGGTGCCTCGTATATCGTAATGAACGAAGGAATCATATAATCCTAACCCTCCTTGCATCACGTGGTTGTACTCCGCTAAAGTATCTATTACTTTATGAAGTTCTTCTGGTGATACACCTTTAACCTGCAAATCTGCTGCCTTACCTAATATGTGTTGGCTGTTAGAAACTCCGCCCACTGCTTTGTTGTGGCTTCGGCATCGATATGCGTTAGTTAAATTTATTGGTAATTCTATAAAATCACGCATGTATTGCAATTGATTAGCAAGCTTTTCGATATTGAAGAAAACTTCATCGGGCATCTCGCAACCACATTTGCATTCAAACTCTGATTTTTTAAAATTACTAGTAAGACTCATTTGACCGTCCTTTCGCACACTGCGTAATTGGTTTGTCTACATAAGGAGAAGGGTATTTTAGAACTTGCATTCCATTAGCGCCCGAAGATGATCCTTTGCCGTGAGGTCTACCCACTTGGCTTAATGGCCCATCCCATAATGCTGATTCTCCTATTTTACCACTAGCTCCTCCTGTTGGGTTAGCTACCATTTGTTTTTTATAATCCATAGTTTTTATATTAAAGCTGCTGAGGTCCCGCCTTGCATTAATGACTGCTCTTTTTGTAGGTCTGTTCCGTAAACACCTTGTGCTACCTGTAGCGCTTGCGGTGAAAACGTAGAAGGAGGTTGTTGTCGCATAGCCAAAGCCTGCTGCATTGCTATTTCTGCGGTATCTTGCATACCGGGTATTTGACCCATCATATTTTTATTCATCATAAGTATCGTGTTTTATCTTCGTTAACTTTATTAAATGCAGCGGAATATACTTTGTCGCTGTAAGACTTTTTTTTCATTACAGTATTGCGTCTAGTTGAAGTGGGTATGTCTTCTTCCCCCAACATTATACGATATACTTGTTGGATCAAACATTTGCATCTAAAACTTATTTTGTATATACTGTAAGTTTTATCTGCTCCATTATAACCTCGCCATTTAACTATCCATCCTTCTTTAAGCAGCCTGTTCCATCTTCTATTGTCCCAAGAGTATGTAAGGCTACCGTCTTCAAAATCGCGCTTCCTAAACTGCCCTAAACAATCGAAGTATATTAGCAGCTCTAAATCCGCATCGGTTATACCATTTGTTTTGCAAGCCCATTTGCGTATAATTCTATAGTGTTTTAATAAGCCTAGATCTTTTATATCACCACCGGTTAACTTTCTCATAAAACAAATACTACATCACTATTTTTTATAACGTGGTATGTTTCCCTGTCTAGTTCAATTTTGTGTCCCGCATGCCGATCGTAATATATAACATCGTCTTTGTTAATGCCGTCACACTCGCTGCCTGTTGATACAACTGTGGCTTCCACGTATCTTATATCCTCTCTATGGCTTTCAGCAAGAAGTAAACCGCCTTTTGTAGCGGTCACTCCTTCTTTTAGCTTTTTTATTATTATGTTTCTACCTATTGCGTTCATATTATCCTCTTACGTTAGACATAACACAGTTAGTTGACAATATAGTCGAAGCAACTGATGCAGCGTTCTTTAAAGCTGATTTTGTAACCAATACAGGATCTATAATTCCTGCTTTAAACATATTAACCGTTTTACCGTTTTCCACATTAACACCGTGATTCTTTCTTTCGATGTTTTTATATTCGAGTCCCGCGTTTTTCATTATAGTCTTACACGGGTAATACAGCGCTTTTAAAACCAACTCCTCCTCAGGAGACTTTGCTTTTATACTAGTAGCCGCGTTGATCAGGGCTATGCCGCCTCCAGCAACCACACCTTCTTTTATAGCGGCCTTGGTTGCACATATTGCATCCTCCACCCTGTCTTTCTTCTCGTTTAGCTCTACTTCTGAGTTACCCCCTACTTTTACTATTGCTAGCTTAGCGGCGAGCATTGCTAATCGTTTCTCGAGCTTAATTATCTTACCTGAATTAGATTCAGTAAGTAACTCTTCTTTAATGTTGCTGATGATCGCTTGTACTTCTTCAGACTGTTCTTCGTCTATCTGAAACACCGTGTCTTTAAATGTAGACACTGCTTTTACGCAAGTACCTAGGCAGGATAGATCAATTAAGTCTAGATCATCTCCTAAGTTTTCGCTTATAACTGTAGCGCCGGTTAGTAAAGCTAAATCATCAAATATTTCTTTTCTATTTACACCGTGAGTAGGTGCGGGAATTACATTTACTTTAATGGACCCCTTGTTTTTATTCATTGCTAGCGCAGCGGCAACTTTTGGATCAACATCCCCTACAATTAGTAATGGTATGTTATTTTTAATTACATGCTCTAGTATTGTTTGTATCTGTCTTATAGTATCTACTGCGGAATCAACTAGCAATATCTTAGGGCTAACTAGTTCGGCTGTATTGGCCGCGTGATTTGTTACAAAGTGGTTATTGGTAAAACCTTTTTCGTATTGCACGCCCTCAACCACCTCTATACTTGTATTACCGTCTTGTGATGTTTCCATCATAACAACCCCGGTTAAATCTACAGCTCTATAAGCGTCCGCGATAAGCTCACCTAATTCTGCGTCGTTGTTAGTAGATATTGTAGCTACTTCGTCAATCATACTGCCATTAACTGGCTTTGCTTGCTTACCTAAGTGGTTTAATACTTTTTCAACCACCTTATTGATAGCATCGCGTTTTTGACGACTTGTAAACTTATCTTTTGATTTATCAAACTCCTTTAGTATCGCATGTGCTAATACCGTAGAAGTTGTAGTTCCATCACCCGCTTCAGCAACTGTTCTTCTAGCGGCTTGCTTTACTAATGATGCACCCATATTTTCTACAGGATCCAATAACACAGATAATTCCGCTACCGTTACCCCATCTTTAGTTATTACAGGTATACCTTGCGCGTCTTCAAAAATAACACACTCTCCGCCCCCGCCTAATGTGGAAGCTACTGCTTCTGTTAAGGTTTCAATGCCCTTAAATACTTTGTCTCTACCTTTGTCGCCAAAGCTAAATTGTTTTACTATTTGATTCATTTAATTAGATTTTATTATATAATTACGCGTAATTTTGAAAAACTACGCGTAATTTTTATTTATTGCTAGTCTATGGGTAGAGCTGGCTCTCCAACAATAAGGGTAACAGACACAGGCTTAATCTGTAATTCGATACTATCGGCTATAGAAGCTTGAATTCGAGCGATCTCTTCTTCACCCATTGCGCCCTTTGTCCAAGAAACGACCTCTTCATTTGTTACTTGGTCGAAAGGTATAAATTTTTTAATCTCGCTAATATCTAGCACCTGTGTTCCAATGCTTGCTGACGAATATTCTTTTTCTTCTTCTTTTTTTGTTCCAGTAACTATCCAATGCACGTTATATACAACGTCTTCATTTCCCCCTTGTTGCACATAAGCGTCTACCGTTTTGCAATTCCAATCGTAAGTAATCATTTGTTTTTTGTTTTTGTTTATAATTATACTGCGGTAACTGTTAATGTGCCGCCATTTGCTACTGTTATTCTATATCTTGTGCCGTCAGGTGATTTTAATATTATACCACTAGAAGAACCGTCTACTTCAATATCACCTCCGGCTACTGCTAATTTTGAAGCAGGGCTATTCGTTCCGATTCCTACGTTACCTGTTGAAGTGATACGCATGCGTTCAGAGTTAGTCGTGTAAAAACCTAACGTACCTGTAGATGGCAAATCTAATCCAACTCCATCTGCTCCAACAGAAAGTTTTAGTAGAGGACTAGTAGTTCCTATACCTACGTTGCCTGTTGAAGAAACAATTCTCATAAATTCGTTTGCGCCCGAACCAAACACCAAAGGCTTAGATGTGTCGCTTGATCTCATAAACGCCGAGCTTATACTACCATCATACCCGAAACTAGCTCTTGACCCCACCATACTTATTTGGTTGCTAGCGGTTGGACCAGAGGCATGAGCTATTGAGATATTGCCATTAACATCTAATTTTTGACTGGGGCTAGTCGTTCCGATCCCAACGTTGCCACCGTTAAAATATGAATTACCGCCAGAAGATATTCTTACTCGCTCTACATTAGATGCATTCCAAAAAGATGAATAAGTGTTTCCCCCGAATTGTCTTACTTTGTACTTTAAATTAGCGCTTGAATCCTTTATCGATATTCCCTCTTCATTAGCAGCGCTTAAAACCTCTAGTCTGCTTAAAGGGCTAGTAGTACCGATCCCAACGTTGCCCCCGGCATAGTTTATACCTCCAGTTACATTATCCCATTGAGAAGCGGCGGGGATATCCGAAGTAAGGGCTATTGTTCCCTCATTGTCGGGGAAAAAGAAAGTCTTGCTAGTTGTCAGATTGTCAGAAAGAAGTTTTGCGTTATAACCGCTAGCGTTTTCTATAAATATAGTTTGTGCTTTAATACCTCCTGCAACATCTAACGCTTCGCTAGGATTAGTTGTGCCGATGCCCACATTACTTCCTGAGATTCTCATGACTTCATTAGAAGTATTTGTAATAACAAGGTTAGAAGTGCCTGAGCCAAGTCTTAATGTCGAGCCAGCTTGAGACTGCAAATAGGAGCTGCTACCTCCTTGATAAAGCCAAACCGAGTTAGAACCACTATACGCTCTTATGTATGCATTTGCGTCATCTCCCCGCACATCTAAAAAAGTATTTGAAGATTCCGTGTTTTGAAAATGCACATTACCCCCTATTACTTCAAGCTTATGCCCAGGGGTAGTGGTGCCAATGCCCACATTAGCTGCTGTATAACTTATTCCATCTGGAACCGTGTTCCAAGGAGATTGCGTTGCGTCATTTGCTAACACAAAGTTTTGAGCTTCATATATCCTATCGGATCTCATAGATCCATTACCAGATTTAAAGGTAACACCTAAATCATAGTAATTAGAGTCCGTTGCATTAATAGCGTAGCTGTCGATGCTGTAATAACCAAATGTTGATATAGCCCCTTGCTCTGCGATAAGTATATCCGATCCCACCAATAAGTCTAAAAATTCCACAACCCTTTGCTTACTTATGTCTTGATTACTCAAAGTTAACTTAGCAACAGCACTAAAAGCAACTATATCTGGTCCACCACCGAACACAGCCAACGTACCAATACCGCTTAAAGGCGTAGTACCATACTTGTAGGTCATCTGACCTATTATAGATATACTACCACTTATATTAAGGTACTCAGCAAGAGCCTCCGCCGTATATTGCTTGGTCTTTCTAGACGCTTCGTCCGTCCCGACCCACGCATCCTTAGCGTTTATACTATTATCATACGGGTAAGATATAATTCTACTCATCTATTAGCGTTTTTTACTTTTAGTTTTACGTTTTGGTACCTTGTACCTTTTTTTACCCTCCTTTTTAGTGCCCTCACCATCATTTGCCCTGTTTCTAGACACCTTCTCCCATCTTCCGTCCTTATGATCCCAATCTTTACCTTTAACATTGACACCATTCTTCTTCGCCTTGCGCCTTTCCCTCTGTGCATGTGCTTTTTTAGCCTTTCTGTCCGCAGTTTTAGCATAAGCTAAGTCTCTAGCAGCTTTACGCTTCTTCGCCGCAGGCGATAATTTTTGTTTTGAGGCCATTTTTTTTAAATTTTATACTATAATATATATTATTACCCAAAATAGCCAAAAGCTACGGGGCGAAAAAATTTTTTGTTGCATAATTAGGGGTATAGGGCTGTATACATATTTTGAAAAACATTTTCATTACGGAAACGAAATCCATTTGACCGGGGCCCCTTTGGTTTTTGGGGATTAGGGTTTATGGTTTGCCTTTAGCCTTGGGTTTACGGTTAGGGTTTAGGCATACTAGCTAGGCGTTAGCCAGGTACTACAGCGGATGCGGTTGCACGCAGCGCGTGTATAGCAACGCGTATAGCATTTTGCAGACGAATCACGTTGTGTTATAGATAATATAGTTGTAAGATAATAATAATAATAAATAATAATAACTATGATAATATTCTTGATCGCAATCCCAATGGCCTTAGTCGCAACCTTCTTAAGATGTACCTGGGAAGACTAACCTCAACCTGTCCTTGATACCAAGGCGGATCATTTGCAGACGAACTACGTCTACTATAAGATAATAATAATGTAAGTAAGTAACTAATAAATATAATAACAATGACAAAGATTCTATTCAACACAATGTACAAGACTATCAACGAGATTACTAACAGTAATAAACTAAACAGACCGGTCCATATAATATACGGTGGACTGTATGTAGACAACAGTGACATCGAGACTGTGACTAAGATACTCGATCGAGAAGTAGTAAAGTATAAACTAAGATCAATATAACTATGACATTACAAGATCACATGACCATCAACAAACTAATAAAGTTCTACCTGAAACAAACAGGTGACAGAGAGAACAAGGAGGTCAACAGCCTGATGATGGCTAACTATCTCCTGGGCCGAAAGCTAGACCTAAACATATACTAATCTAAATACTATAACTATGAATCAAGACACATTGAACAAAATCGAAACAACAGTAGACAGCATCACGGAAACCAGTAACAAGATCGTGGACATCCTCGAGAGCTGGGGATCGGCAGCCGGACAGGCTCTGAGAAGCTAAGCTAAGATCACGACCTCGCGGCGACCATGCCTGACCCCGAACCCTAGAACGGAAACTAGCAGCTAACGTAGCTGTGGGTCACAGCGGCAACGCCGGAGGCGTGTATAGCAACGCGTATAGCAAATGCCGAAATTGCAGACAAATTACGTTCCCTTTTAGATAATATAGTTGTAAGTAAGTAATTAATATAAATAATAAAAATAAAAATAAATTAGAAATTATTTAATAATACGAAATTGCAGACGAATCACGTCTATAAATCGATAATATAATTGAATACTAATAATAATAATTAATAATTAAAATCTAAATCAAATGCAAAATTCAAACGAAATTTTACAGAATGCACTGAAATCAATGTCTAACGAAGATAAAGCTAAAATCTTCCCGCCGATCGAAAGAAAGAACTTCGTAGTCCGAGAAAGCTGGCTCAATCGAAATCAAATAATAACTTTCGTCAACAATAAAAATCAGAAAGTTACGTACAATCACGACGAAGTACTGAATGCAATGTTGCCGAAGTTACAGTTCCAAGCTTGCTGGATAAAGCGAAAGTACTGGTCACAAAGTACTAACTTGCCAACGAATGTACGTCACTTGGCTACGATCGAAGAGCTAGAGTCTACTGAAGAGTAGGCTTTAAGCTTCGGCTAATAACTTAACACACCGCAAAGTGTGTATAGCATAGGTATGTTCCGTCGTGAACGGCCGGTGCAAGCGGTGTATAGCAACGCGTATAGCACGGTAAAGAGGGTCACCTTGCAGACGAATTACGCTTACCTAAAGATAATATATGTGAATACAAAATGACACACTATGGAAAAAGAATTTAAAGATTGGATGGAAGACGGTAATGTAGAAAAGATCGGTGAAGACACCTATATTGAGCAGACTACTCAGTGGAGAAAGAAATTTACGATGTCTGAGTTAATCGGGTTTTACAACCGAGAGTACCGACTTAAACAGTTTTAAGGGTCGATGTAGAAGAAATGGATCTCACTAGTGTAACTTAGTAAATAACTAAGCTTTAGTTAATAAATACTAGAGTAGTGTAGTCAAAGACTAACTATTAGACTAGAGTACTATTTTACTCATGGTAATGAAAGTACACTTAAAGAACTAGTATTTAATTAAATTAATATAATTACATGTTTTTGGGTGAAAGCTACGCTAAATGAGAGATTATTTTGGTAATTAAGTGATATTAAGTGCTTGCAAGTGGCTACGGTAATGGTTGTCATGGTTGCAGACTAATTACGACTACCGTTTGATAATATAAATGTAACTAATAATAACTAATAAAACTATATAATATGTGGAGTAACTGTTGTGGCGCTGAAGCCAGCTATTTAAGCGATGAACTATGTGGCGAATGTTTAGAACATGCCGTATTTGATGATGAAGACGAAGATATGGGTGATACCTGTAGAAACGGAAAAGAATGGAATAAATGTGAATGTTGTTAACTAAAAACTATAACTATGAAGAATTTAACTGAAGAATATGTAAACATCGATTGGAGTGGAATATGCGAAGACTTCGATCTTAAGTACGGTGACATCTCACCTGAGCAATCTTTCGCTCTGGACCGTTATCTCGGTAATATAAACGAATTATTACACGACTTTATTAACCAAAATAAATAATAAATTATGGTAAAACTAAGCGTAACCCTCAAAATGACTCCTACAGAGCACAACGTATTAATGGTCGCACTTGACCACATGTACGAGCACCTAGACAATCTTGTAGGAGACCTAGAAACCTTTGAAGAAGAGAACACCAATCTAAAACGGATTGATGCAGTTAATTCACTTAAAAAACTATTTAAAAAATAAACTATGGAAACTAAAGAAACTATTTACTTATGGGTACTCGACTATAACGACAAAGCAACGTACAAATACGCGGTTGCTATACGCGAAGATGCCGATGATTACCGTAAAATGCTACAGGATGTAGGTCACGACTTAGATAAAATAGAGTGGATGCCGTCACCTTACTATGAAGCGATCAATGCTAGCAACGATATGCGAGTAGATGACGTTTGCAGACCAAATACGTCCACCGATAGATAATAACAATGTAACTAATAAAATATAAATACTATGCAAAAAGCAAAACTAAAATTACCAGTAAAACAATTTCACAAACTATATGATTTCTTAGGTGAAATACTTGACCATGAAGCCGATACTAATGACTTCAATATGGAGAACTCTGACATCGAACTTATAGAAGATATTCGCACCGAGTTATTCAACCAAATACCCGAAGAAAAACCGACCGAAACAACCTATGCTTACACTACAGTTAAAGAGTTATCCTCTATAACACCTATTAAACTGTACGAAATCGATCGAATTAAAACCGGTGGGTTCCTTATGCAAAACGACCGAGGTAGCCAAATATTCTGCATCGATAAAGGGTGCTCTCACCTAAGCTCCGATCAATCTAAAAACTGGAATTTCATAACAATAACTAACGACTAAAATATAATAACTATGCAAGAATTAGATAGAGTAGTGCACCAATGGTGTGACGACAACGACAGATGGATGTACATAGAGTATGACCGCGATGGTAGAGTAATGGGATTAAACTTCATGCAAGGTGACGCGTATGAGTGTTTCAAGCGAGACTGGTGTGTAAGCGATCGAGGTTTAACCGACTTCTACACGCAAATGCTATACACTTTTGCCTACGAGCAACGGAATGTACCGGAACACTGCTTTATAAACAGTTGTATGTGGGCATACCACTCTGCGATCTCATCTCATGACGAATATGCAGCGCCTTGCAGACGAAATACGCACTGCAAAAGATAATATAAATGTAACTAAAAATAAATAACTATGACTTACAAAGTAAAAATTGCCGAAGTAAATAAAAGTATCAACCTTGCACACCATAGCTATATCGATCTCGGTATATTTACTGTGAACGCTGCAACCTATTCATTCCTGTATTCCGCTGTAGAAACGGATTGGGGTGCCGATATAAACGAAACCGAACTAGAATTCCAAGTAAACAACAAGCGCTGTAAGTATGTAGGCTTTAGAGACTTATATAATCAACTGCACGGCGACGGATCGTTTAAAGTATTCGAAGCTAACTTAACTGCACAAATTGAAGATGCGGTTGCGAAAAAAATAACCGAAGAATATCCAGGAACTAAAGTAATCTATTAAATATATAACTATGAAAAATGTAAATACCATTATCGAAACAGAGTTAGCGAAATTAGGTCGCGGCATTGTAGCTACGCCTGACGAAGATTATCTAGACAGATTTACCGATGCTAATAAAGGAAGCAACGATTTTTTACTAATGCAAATGTCAAAGCAGTATGGCTACAAACTAGCACTACTAAATATTCGCGAACAACTAAATACTAAATAACTATGGATACAATTAAATTTAACAGAGTAAATAAAAATATTATACTAAACGGCGTAGGCTATCGACCATACGCTGTTGGTGAACTACCTAACTCATTCGGCTTCTTAGTAAGCGAAGACGGCGAGCAAGAGGGTATATCTAAGTGGTTCAACCTCAACGGCTTAACTTACGTAAAAGACGATCGACCTAAAAACAAAAGGTATTAACGTTGCAGACTAAATACGTTTACCGATCGATAATATATATGAATTTAAAACCAAACTATTATGACCAAAATAAAAAAATTATTTATTAACCTAGCTATCGGCGCTGCCTATGCTATACGCAATTAACTATGAACCTTACAGCTATGAATTTAACTGAAAACCAAAAAAACGAACTCGATACTTTAGCAGACTCTATTGCGTACTATATTGAAGACCATTTACGTGAAACTGTATCATGGCAAATGCCGGATACTTTATTAGAAGACTTACAAGAGGTACAATTCATGGACGCTATGGATTATGCTTATGAAAAAGTATTACAATTAATAACAGAAAAGTAGTATCACGAGCGGCGGTGTAATTAACCGCTGGCACGGTGCAAGTCCGATCGTAGAAGTGGTGAGGGATCGTTATGAACTCATGGATACGAAGATAACTACTAGGCGAAAGATACGATTCATGATCACGTAATAGCCGTTAACCGCGAAAGGAACGCCACTTAGCTAGTGAAGGAGTTCGAATCTCCTTGCGGTTACTAATCAATACACTCGTTAACCTTTTAGGCTACGGGCGATAACCCATGATAACGCGGGTGTATTGAAAATATTACTAATTTTAAACTAAAACTATGGGAAGACTAATTGAAATATCACCACAACAAGATGTTGTTAACAAGATTAATGCAAAAGCAGATTTTACTCACAACATAAATAACACTAGGCTAGAACGCTACACTGTTAGCACAAAAAATGTGTTTATAGGTAAAAACCCATCGCTATTTTTAGAAGATACATGGAAAATAGTAGACGATGCATTTAGCAGCGATCAAGAATTACTAGGAGGTTGGTTAAGCGAAGATGATATATACTTCCTTGACTACGGATTAAGTGTAACCGATCTTAAAAAAGCAATGAAAATAGCTAAAATTAACAAACAATTAGCAATATATGACAATGTGTCACAAAAAGTAATACCAGTTGCAGACTAATTACGATCACTTAATGATAATATAACTGAATACAAAATCTAATAACTATGAATATATTTTATTTAAACAGCGATCCCTATATCGCAGCTGAAAAACAATACAACAAACACGTCGTCAAGATGATACTTGAGTCAGCACAACTACTGTGCTCCGCTCATCACATGCTTGGTAGTGAGATAGATGTCCCCTACAAGTTAACACACAAAAACCATCCGAGTGCTGTGTGGACAAGACAATCTAAACAAAACTATGCTTGGCTATACTTTCACATGTTAGCTCTTGGCGACGAATATACTAAGCGTTACGGAAAAAAACACCTGACCATAACTAAGTGTGAAGACGTTTTATGTCACACACCTGGTCCGATCTTTAATACTGGCTTAACTGATATGCCGCAATGCATGCCAGATGAGTATAAAGTTTCAGGTGATTCCGTTGCCGCTTACCGTAATTATTACATCAACGAAAAATCAAATTGCGCTAACCTAAAAAAAGAAGTGCTATACACTAACCACAAACAATTCGACTAACTATGAGTAAAGTAACTAAAGAAATCCTGATCGTAGAATCAGAAGCGGTAGTCTATGCACAGTATAAACACCGAGAAGAAGAATTAATGATAATGTTTAACCGAGGTGCGACTTACACATACTTCGATGTACCAACCCACGTATGGCGTGGATTACAGACCGCACATTCAGTTGGCGGCTTTGTAAGTAAACACATACGAATGAAGTTTGAATTTAAACTTGCAGACTAATTACGATCACTAATAGATAATACAATTGAATAATAACTAAATATATATAACATGGAAATGACTAAACAGGAATTAAAATTAAAAGTAGCTGAGCTAACACAATCGCTAGACTCGTTCAACAAAAACACTGAAATGCTAAAGCAAGATCTAGCTGAAGCACAGCGTAAATTAAAAGTAGCAGATCGACCTAAAATTACATCTCGTCAAATGGATGATATTAATGAGGCTATTCAAGAAGTTATGGGTAATATAGACTTCACAGATACCAACTCCTACGATTTTGATTTTGAAATAGACTACGATAATAGAATTGCGCTAAGTAACATAGAGTTTAATAACTCACACGATATAGCTGATGATATTTATTCTGCAATGGAAGATATGTTTAACATAACGACGATCGAAGATGAGAACTAAAGTAAGACAAATGTATACAAGGGGTGGTAATCCTGCCCCTAACCAATTTTTGCTCTTTT
>Ga0187219_1000646_pt1 | contig 16704 bp, 41 predicted proteins | sample 13SPOviralmetaG_FD_130162 | JGI IMG/M metagenome (GOLD analysis project Ga0187219, IMG submission 130162) | Marine viral communities from the oligotrophic San Pedro Time Series (SPOT) site, San Pedro Channel, CA, USA - 13 SPOT_SRF_2010-07-21... | ecosystem: Environmental > Aquatic > Marine >... | reverse complement strand
TGTCGATTTCATTTTCATGTTGTTCTGGATTGCCATATTCCACAAATGCATCGTTGATTTTTTCTTCTAGCGCCTTTACAATGGTGTATCGTTCTAACCATCCAAATTCTTGTTTGATTGGTTGTGCTGGGTTTTTTAATATGTTTAAAAATGCGTTCATAACGTGATTATTTACTAATGTTCGTATATACGTAGGTTTGTAGGCGGTTCGCCATAGTAAGCTGCTTTTTAATTTTCTTTGTTGGCATATTCCCCAAACTTATCTTCTATGATCTTCTTTACTAAATTAGGAACGAGTGTGCCCTCTATATCTGGCCATACCACTTTCTCATCTAGTGTTTCAATGATGTCTTCAATCAATTCTTCTTTTAGTTTTTCTAAAGTCATAGTTTGTAATTTATATGCCCACCTCCATCCCTTAACTTAATTAATTTATGCTTTTAATCCTTTACGTAACATCATCTCTACATGTTTCAATGCTGTTGCATTTAAGGTGTTTTTTAATTGCATGTTGGGAGTTATACGTGTAACTCTACCAATTCTTTTACCGTACTGATTTGATTTTGAACCTGCGATTTTCATTTTGTTTTGGGTTTTAATTAATATCCTTATTTACCCTGTAAATATACGAACTCTAGTTCGCATCTCCAACCTACTTCGCAATTGTTTTTAATTTTTTTCTTGTGACACTATAACAAATTTCATTGTCAGTTTTTTCTTCTAGAATGTCAATTATTAGATTTATTAATTCTACTAAATCATCTGTTGTTGCTGTGTCTGTTAAAACTGACTTTAATTGTGTGTTTGTCATAACCTTAATTTTTTTCGCCCCCAAAAGCCGCAATGTGCGGCTTAAGGTAAACAAAACAAAACAAAACATTAACTTCTAGTATACGGTCCTGAAAATTGAACACATTTACCTAATTGGGGATGTACAATACTATTATCGTACTCAATTTTATCCTGTAGTAACTTGTGTTTAATTTGAGTTGCTTTTAACAACGTGATAAACAATCTACCATTTACTACTTTACTGTTTTCTGAATTTAATCTAATCTTAGACATACGTTTTGGGTTTAAATTTATATCTTTATTTACGTTGTAAATATACGAAGGGGGTTTTGCTTTTCCTACCCCCCTCGCACTTTTCTTTTTACGAACGTTCTGCTAGAAAATTAGCTTCCCACATTTGAGGGTGGATTGTAATTGCTCGTCTTTCCTCAACTGACAATTTTAGGAAATTTTTTCTACCTTCAAACCAGTATAAAAATAAATCAACATCGAAATATTTATTCATCACTTCAGACTTAACATCAAGCCCAATTCCTTCATCTAAAGTAACACTAATTGACACTTCGCCTTTACGGTCTTCAGGGAAGAAATTTATTGGAAAATGACCTAATCCCATTTTTTCTAATCCTTGTCTTACTGCTTCGGCTTTTTCTAAATTCTTTAATGCTAGTTTTGCAAATTGTGTCATAACTGTTTCGTTTAATTAATATCCTTATTTACCCTGTAAATATACGAACCCTATCCTGCTACTCCAAGTGTTCTTGCATAAGTGGACAAATGGAATCGTGGATGGTTATGAAATTTGACTCAAAAAAATCAACAAGTAATGTATCTAGTGGTGTGGATGGTTTATCTTCATACACACTAACATTAAATTGCCAATCGTCATTTCTATACTCATATATCGTGTAAACTGGATATGTGTCTGTTCCCTTTTTTGTTACTTTGTAATTGAATTTTTCGCCGTCTGTATCTGTAAATTCTATGTATTCTAATCCATAATGAGTTTTAATCAATTTAAATTCTGCTGGCTGTGCTGGTTTAAAACTTTCCATGTTGGTTTTTTTTAATTAATAATAATCGTAATAGTGGTTTAAAACTACTGTTCTTTGTTCTTTGTTTAACTCATTCCAATATAAGTTATATAATCTTATAGATATCTTTAATAATGTTGTATTCATTTCCATATTTTTTTACTTTTTAATTTATATATCACCAAAATAATTACCGTATTCATCGTAAAATGCTGGATTGTAAGTAGCATCTATAGGGTAAAATTCACATTGTGTTTCTTCACTTCTAGAAGGATCTGAATTTCTTAACCCACATTTAGTACATTCAACTGTACCATCAATGTCTACTTGAATGTAATCGTGTTTTTGAATAACCATTTTTCTTGGGTTTTAATTTATCTTTATTTACGTTGTAAATATACGAAAGGGGGTTCGCTCCTCCAAGCAAACCCCCAATTATTTTATAAAGTTTTTTGTATTAGTTGTATGAAATTATTTCAGATAATGGATTGAAATACTTGTCTCCATTGCTAGAAACATACCATTTATTGTCTTTTTCAGAGAACATATATAAAAATCGAAATACATGGCTGTGTACTTCCTTGAACTCATTTATGTCTCTAAATTGTTGTGGTGATCTAGATGTTTCGATGTTTAAACCATCCTTTTTAACACCATTTTCAATGATGTTTTTTACTGAATCTAAATTATTGTATGTTTTGTTTAGTAAAATACCTGTAATTGAAGGATCACCTTCATCAGTACAATATGAGGCAGTTACTTTATTGTCTGTGCCTCGCACACCAATCATTGTTCTAGTTTCTTGCATTACTATAATTTAGCAAGTTCCTCATCTAGTGATTTAAATTCCTTACTATCATTGCTAGCAACATACCATTTGTTGTCTGCTTCTGAAAATAAATAAACATAATTACAGTAAATAGAATGGATATTTTCTAGAAAGTTAGAAGTAGAATTTAATTTTTTACCTAACACATCAAATCCTCTAACACCCCATTCAAAATTATCAATGCCCACTGTAGATGACGCATCTATTCTTCCTGTTCCTGTAGGGTTAGTTCCTCCATTTACTAAACTTAATACTGAATCTAAATTACTGTATAAGTTATCTAGTATCTTTCCTGTTGTTTCTAGAACCCCTGAATCATCTGATTCACAAATTATAATTTCGTTGTTTGTTGAATTCTGAATTCCAATTAATGTAGCCATAAATTTTATTTTTGATAATACATATAGTTAATCTAATAGAACTATGAATGCTTCAGGGTTTACTTTTTTAAACCATTCAATCCCTTTTTCTATATTATTTGATGTTTCTTCAAAATGATCACAATCTGGATTGTAAGATATAACCATTTGGGCACCTAAAATAAAATCATACATACTTAATTCTACATTATTTAGTTCTATAGAATCTCCTGAAAATGGATTAGTAACTACTTCTCCTTTATCATAAATTTTAGCGTTAGCTGTAAACCAATCTGGTGCTTCTGTATTTGTCATAATGATTTTATTTTTTCGCCTAAGCAAGACGGAATATCTCTATCCCGTCCTGCAACCCAAAATTAGCTATGCGACTAACTAATGTTTTCAAAGCTATAATCAACACATTCACCTTTAGATAGATCGAAATATATTTTCTCACCTACCATACCACGACGATTTTTAGAGAACTCAATGTATCGCTCTGCGTCTCTGCCTGACCCGTCAAAGCGCAAATGAGCCATCGCGGTAGTCATGTGTTTAATTCGATTCGAACCTGCAAACTCACCTGCTTTTGTCATTTGCTGTATACAAATAAATGCAGTATTTTTGTTTGACTGGTTTTCAGCTTTATTATTCTTTTCTAGTAGATCTAGTAACCAAGATTCGGTTTTCTTTCTAGCCCACCCTTTTTGATCTTGAACCATTGATGTAACTTCTGCCCAACTGTCCATTAATACAACATCGTATCCTTCACTTATAACTTGCTCAACTGCTTCTTTAGGACAATCAGCATAATCAGACATAAACATAATTGGTAACTTACCAAATTTTGGATATCGAGCTACATATCCGTACATGTCTATCTCATTCATTTCACCTGAAATAAACAATACTTTCTTACCGCTAGCATTTAAATTTGCCAACCAATCTAACAACACAGTTGATTTACCAACTCCCGGATCACCAATTACTACTGTGTTTGTACCTGGAAAAACACCACCTTCAGTACTTAATATACTGTCTACTATGGTTTTTGTTTTCATTGGAATAAACAAATCATCGTTGAATGTGATGTTTTGCATTTCCTTTAACTGAATGTCTACTTTAATTTCTTTAACTGATCGTCGCATAACCTGTTGTTTTGGGTGTTAATATATCTTTATTTACGTTGTAAATATACGAACCTTATCTCGCTACTCCAAATTTTTTTATATAAGTCTTAAAAAAGCTATATGATACGTCTATCATTCGATTGTCCGTCCTTTCTTCGCGGTTCTTGCAAGTCCGGAGCACTACTTAACCTGTTACCAGGCGAGGGTTCGGTATAACCTTTTAGCTTATCTAAGTCTTAATTTTTCTTTTAATCGATTTATGTGTTTGCAAGTTTTAAGCCATGGTCTATAATCAGTAGCTGGGCAACTACATTTAAATTCATTGTCTTGGGTTCTAGTAACTGTATAATTTTTATTACCAGAACCCATTTCAGTGTATTTTTGTGTCCATTTTATCATTGCGAACAGTATTTTTGTTTATTTTTATTGTAGTTGTTTGTAAAACCTAACATTTCTTGTTCGATAGTAGGTACCATGTTTAATTCATGTAATCCTTGATACATTTCATGCATTCTCCAATTTGGAGCATTTTCTAATTCATCAAATACATCTTTTGCAACTTTTGCAAACATATACCCCTCACCATAACCATGGAATAAAACTGCTTTTTGTATTGTTTCTAGCCGGGTTGTTTTAACATCATTCCAATCAGAAGCATGATTTGAAATTGATTTACTCCCCCATGCCCATATATCTATAATGGTTTGTTTCATTTCTAAAGCTACTCGATCATTATGATCATACATTGCTTTTGAATGTGGTTTTGTAATTTCAATTCCATACTTGGTTTCTACTGCTTTCATAACGTGTTTTTTTTATTTACGTCGTAAATATACAAAACCTATTTTGGGTCTCCAAATATTTCTTGCCAACCTTTAGGAGAAATACCGGATATAAGGAATTCTCTATCTTCATCATTCAATTCAGGTAAACATTCTTGAATAGGATTTTTGTCTAAAATCCAACCCATATAACCAATTATATCAAACACTGCTGTAGAATATTCTTCACCTGTTTTATAACAAGGTCCTACTGCTTTTCCTTTACCGTTGTCTAATTCGACTAATCTGTGTACGTGAGGTTCTTTAATCATCTGTAACTGAATCTTCGTTAATATTAAGGATTTCTTCTAGCAAATCACCAATTTCTTGTTTGACTTCTTGTTTAGCATATTTAATAGCACTTTCTAAAGCACCATCATGGTATGGATCTACCCCTGAAGATGAATCTTTTAACCATTCAGCTAATAACTTTAATCGTTTTTCTAATACCGTCATAATTTATATCTTTATTTACGTTGTAAATATACGAAATTGGTTTTGCTTCTCCAAATTTAACTTGAATAACCTAACGCTCTACTTATAACCGGAAATTGTTCTGAAAATATTTTTTTACCTTCCTTAGCAACTAACTGTATTTCTTTTTGAGCATGTTCGTCATCTCTCAAATCAAAAAAATGAATCCAACTTCTAATACTACCAGTCATATAAATTTTAGTTTTGGTGGATAAAGGTAAAATCATTCTTGCTTGTTCTCTTGCTACACCTGCTTCTAGAAGTCGATTATATACAGATTTTATTTTACCTAATAAGCTAGTTATGACCTCACTTGCTTCAGTTGTACTTTCCATTCGTATAATAGGATCAAATACTTCAGATGATGATTGTCTATTGTCATCACATTGTTTACGTAATTCTATAGGTTCAAACATATCGTCTAACTGATTTACGTCTTGATATCGTTGACTAAATTCTTGAAACGTAAACGATCTATGTCTAATGAGTTGTATTCCTATAGCCTTGCTAGTATTGATTTCTAAAGTAAGATAGCTATGTTCGAATGGACTAAAGTGTTTGTGTTTAATTAGATAATTTAATAAACCTTCTGGTTTGGATTTTTTATCTTTTCTACTACTACTTACTCTAGCAATTTCTACTATGTTTTCCTCCGCATTGGGGGTTACTGCTTGTAGTGTTACTTTCATAAATTATATGAAATAAATGTTAATTGATAAAAATACTAACCATACTGCTAAAACACCTATCATGCATAGCATATCTTTACCCGAAAATGAAATGTAACTGTGTCTCAAATCGACACCTTGATTTTTTGAATTTTTGTTCATAAACCTTTATTTTTTAAAAATTAATTTATTTTTTTAATTATATACCAAGGGGTATACTCTGTTAAGTGTTGACCCCATTGGGCTTGGCCTAAAATTGTGCCTGTTGTACTTACTAATTTGTAATTGTTTTTACTAATAACTTCAGTTACTGTACATTGATGTTTTGTACCTAAAAATAAAGCTATAACCACATCATTTACCTTAAGTTGTTTAGGTTTGTCTGAATGTGGGGGTGTAAATTTCTTTTTAGCCATTTAGTTAAGTAGAGCAATTGTTATCGCTATAATTGAACCCATAACTCCCATAAACCCTAATATAAACGCTGCCCATATTACGGTTGTTTTATATATTGAATCTTGTTGTTCTTTCATATCTAATTTCCTCTACCACTTTTTCTCATTTGTGTAGGTGCTTTTGAACTTACATTTTGAGACTTGTTAACTTTTTGACTACCTAAATTCCATTTGTTATTTGTGTTTGCAGATGTTTCTACACTGGAATCACTTTCATTTTGGATTTGTTCAGCATTATTTTCTAATGCCTCACTTACACCATTCGGAAACATTTGTTTAAATGCTTCTCTACCATATTGTTTATACAGTTTAACTATTTTTTTATTACTCTTTAGACGGTTTTTATATGTTGTAAAATCTTCGTCTTTACCTCTAGCAGCGCTAAGGTTAATGTTTAATAAATTCTCCATTTTTATCTTTCTAAAATTACTATTTCACCAAAATATTTGTCAAATGTTTCTAGTAGGTGTTCATAATCACCTTCTGTCATTTCATTTTTAATTCTAGGACCATCTAAATCTAATTGTTTAGCTAAGTCAGTTGCGTAAGCAAGTAAGGCAAAAGCGTTTCCATCTGATCCTGTTAGATCAATAACGATTTCCTTTTGGGGTTGTTTTTTTCTGATCATAATATAATTTTTTATTATTTACGTTGTAAATATACGAACCCTATCTCGCTACTCCAAGCTTTTTATCGCTTTTCTTTTGTTCTTGTTCCATTAATAAAAGAATCATATTAATGTTTTCTATAAATTCAATGTCTTTTTTAGCAGTATTGTCTATTCTATAAAGTACTTTCTTTATAATTTTAGTTTCTATCTTCACTAATCTTGATGTTTTAGTTCTTTGATTCTTTCCTTAACAGTATACAAATAATCTACCTTGTTATTATCCCACATACCTTTTACAATCACCTCTAATTCTTCTACTATTTTTTGGTTGGCATATTGACTCATACATTCTTCTAATGCTTCTTCATCAATGTAAACTGTATCGTCATCTTGAGATATGTAATCACAATTTTCTAAGTAATCTTTTGGATTTCTCATTACTAATCTAGATTTTTTAATTTCCAGACTCTTTGTTGTCTGTCTAACATCTTATTTAGTTCATTTAATACACCTCTGTTGGGGAATAAATTGTAATAAAATTCTATCATTTTAACTGCTGAATTAAGGTACTTTTTATGAGTACAACTCCTAATAGTTCTAATGACTTTATTTCTACAATCTAATTCATTTGGAAAATTTACCATAACCTTTATTTTTAATTTCTAGAAGGGTATCATTGTTAACCCTATAAAATTAATTAAGTATTCAAGTACTACAAATACAATACCACCTACTACAATTTGGTAAGTCCAAAACTTCCAACCTGTTAGACTTCGTTCAAATTTGCGTACTTTAGAATTCATAGCCTTATCTCTAAGACCTGTTTTAATAAAAATCAATTCAGCCCAATAATTTGGATCAAATAAATCTTTTATTTTTTTCAAAAACAATAAAAACTTTTTCATACTTAATTTTTGCTGTAGGAGAAGGATTCGAACCTCCACGTAGTAGTTAGTTAAAAGACAATTGTTGCAACTTTGGTGGTCAACCCCATATATCCTTAATTTATCCTATAATCTACACCCCCGAGACAGGAGGGCATGTCTGCCAATTTCATCACCCTACATTATTAATTATACTTTACCAAATTTATCATGCATCGCACCACCATAAAAGTTAGAACGACGCATTAATTTTTCTTCTGCTATTCTTTTAGCACGTTCTTTCTTTTTCTGTTCGCCTTCACGTTTATATTCAATTTGCTCTTGAATTTTATCTTCATCGTAATATTTCATTATTCTATTCATACGATGACGAACATCACCTATTTCCTCTATTATTTGAGGTGTTAAATCCTTAGATGATTTATTCAATTGTTGAGTAATAACAGTTGCTAATTCTAGCAGTTCTTCTACTAGCTTTTGATGATCTTTTAAACAACTTCCTACATCCATATTATTGTATTTTTGTTTCTTTAAAACGGGTTGCATAAACTTTAACTCCACGTACCACACATATTAATTCTTGTGTAAACACATCTACAGGTCCTGTAGTTGTTTCTGCTTTACGGTACTTTGGATTTCTGCTGTTTAATTTTGTCTTTTTGGGCATTTACTTTTTTTGTTTATAAGGTTGATAATCTTTATCTATATTTTTATTTTTAGCCATCTCAGCTGCTACTTTTCTGTATAGTGGAGATGATAATTCTGATCCTTTATATGGTCTTTTTCTCGACATAACTATTGGTTAAAAAACCTTACCTACTAAACGTAGGCAAAGGCTAATGTACTTAATTTTTCGTTAACAGCAAAATTTTGCTTGAAATTCTTTATAGGACGAGCTTTACGTGGCTTGTCTTTGGTACCCATATAATGGTAATTACCCCCAACCAAACGTTCTTGCACTCTATTAAACACTTCCCACAAACGATTACCATTGTCTTCCTTACGGGTTGATTCTAATAATTCATCAACACGAACTACTTTACTAATGTTGTCTTCGTTGTAACTCTTGGATGTAAAACGCAATAATGCTGCTTGTTTGGCGAATTTAATCATTTCCTCTGCATTGAGTTCTTTACGTTTCATAGCAGTAATTCTAGTCATTGTTTCATCAATCGTAGCTACAAAACCTTCTACCATTTCTTGAACTGCTTCAAACGAATAACCTTTGTGAATCAAACGTTGTGAACCATAATCTTCAGTTTTAATAACTAAACCATTACTACAAACTAATCTAAATATACCTGCTGACAATTGAAATGCATTACCACCATCATGGCTGTTTGTTAAAAGTAATTGTGGATATTCTTCTGCACCTTCGATTTTATATTTTGGGTGTTCAAATGTAAGCATATGCTTTTGATATCCTTTAGTTGATTTTTTTCTAGCTTGAACTTGCTTAGCATCAACACAATTCCAACCCATTGTTTGTAAATCTTGAACTACATTCATTGTTGGTACAAATGAATAGTGGTTTGATAAACCTAAATCAGTAATTTCTTGGGTTGACATTTCAGATTTGAAAGCAACAGGACATAGATATTTAATTTCATTATCCTCTAATGCCTCATGATTTTTTACTTTTGTAGTAACATGATTGTGAAATGCTTGTTGTTGACGAGCTGTGTCATTAATTTCACTTACTTGATTTCTCATCTCTTGTGTAACTTCTAAAACTTCTGCGTTTTGCATAACCTTGATTTTTAATTTATTTCTTTATTTACGTTGTAAATATACAACCCTTCTCCTGGGGAGCCAAGTCACTTTACAGGCGCTTTTAATTTAAGCAAATATTTTCTTTTTGGAAGTGAATTAATTCATCCTGAGCTTCTACCCGTTCTAAAATTTCTTCTAGAAGCTTAACTTCAGTAGCTAATTTAAGAATAGAAAACGAATCTGCTCCATATCCCGAACTGATTTCTAAATCTATTTTTGTTTGTTCAAGTCTTAATTCTAAATCTTGAACTAATTCAGTAAGAACACTTGGTTGTGTTAGATCGATGTTGGGTTTGTTGTTCTTCATTGTCTTGTAATTTATCTTCGCCCAATATACAAAAGCAATTTTGCTTTTCCAACTTTTTTAATAGTCTTTTTCGTTCTCTTTTAGGAAGATATCTACTAAAGTATTGTTCTCTAAGTATGTCCCAAAAATGGTAATATAAAACAATTTTTTCTTGTGGTAAAGCACTATTCATAATGTCTTCTCCAAATTCGTAATGAGCATAATCAAAAGCACAATGTCCTAATTCATGATACATAACTAACTTAAGTAAAAATTCTTCTGTAGAATCTATAGAATTACTGTTTATGATAATTTTATCACCATAACATCTACCCCAATAGCCTATTTCTAGAGGTGCATATAAAATAGAATCTAATCGTGATAAGTCTCTTTTATAATTTATGTCTCTAACAACACATTCAATTTTCCACTCATTAAATGATGGTTGTAAAACAGGGTCTACATAAGGTTTAGAAGAAAATATAGTTGAACACAACCCCATAAGAATTATGATTGCAAATGAAATTATAATAAGTGTGGAAGTAACAACTTTTTTTTGGGTTTTACTCATGATAGCTGCTTTAATTTAAAGACATATAAAAGGTTAAATATTATTATTAAAACTACTTGAAAAATTTCAAATACTAGTATACTTTCAAATGCTAGAGGTATTAATAATAAAGAGGCTTTCCCCAAATAATTAAAGCGTTTATCCATAAACATTGCGTACATACATATTAAAAAGAAGTTGATTGCCATAACATAATGTATAACTTCAAAACGATAACAATCAAAAAAAGCAGTCGCGATTAAAAAGTATCCTGCTTTAATCCAGTGGCCCCCACTCTTAAAAAAGCCCAAAGCAAGGAGACAAAGAAACCCCACAAAAAGGGTGGGGTTTTCATTATAATATGCACTGTATGAGTCATTAATCCCATAAATTATAGGGAATATTGTAATAAATAAAGTGCCAGTAAGAGAGAATAAAATTCGTTCAGTTATCCCATTATGTATTTAATTTTAATTTTACTACCTAAAGTAGTGTTAGTTATCCAGTAATTATCCATGTAACATTTGTCTTGTGTCGTTAGTTCCTTCATTAACTCCTCCAAAAAATTGGTCTAGAAATGCTTTTGGGTATAATAAAACATCACCTGTGTAAGATCTATTACTTACGTGTCTAGTTTCCATTTTTACTTTGTTTTGTGATGCAGCAGCTGCTACTTGTTGACCTAATTGAGGACCTGCGGCGCGCCCCAAATAATCATAAAGACTCATCATCGTTGTTGACATTTTTCTGTATTTAAGTATTTAATATTTGATCCATTTTCAGGATTCTCGTTAATCCATTTTCTAATAAAATCACCTAATTCCATATTGTTAGGTATTTCTAAGACAGTGTCTCTAAATGTAAGTTGTTTTTGTTTTACAAATTTAGTTTGTAATAACTCACGATTCATTCCTGATGTTAATCCTTCGTATCTATCCTCTGCCATGACTATTATCTAAAGGTTTTGCAAATTCAATGTGTCCAATTACATCTCTAATTGTTGATGGTAAAGAATTTATAATGAATTTTTCTCTAACATCCACTTTTCTATCTATTCTTTTTATACTATTAAGATTTCCTTCTACATTTTTATTAGTACGATCTAAATCTCTAGAAACGCCTGCCTGAAAATTAGTTAAGTCTCTACCTAATGCTTCAAGTGCATATTGGATAGATTTTCTATATTGGTTGTTTTCTTTTTCTGATTTACTTAATCTCCTAAAAAACCAAAAATTTAAAATAAAACTTGCTCCTACTAGAGCGATTAATGTGTATGTCATTCTTTAATTTGTTACTTTATATAACTGTTTTAACTCAAAATTTAATATTCTTTCTTTTATTTTTTGTAGTAAAGCACAATCTTCATAACGCTCACCATCTTCTATAAAATATTCAATCATAATTTCAATGTCACGTATTTTTTCTACAGATGACATTGCAGGTGTTTTTATATATTCTTCTACAAATTCATCTTCTCGTTTAAATAATTTAAGAGATGTTTCATTTGCTTGTCTAATAAAATTATCTATACTTTCAGGTGATTGTAAGTCTAAACTAAACATAAAACTTTTTATACCTGTACTGTATTTGTCTATGTCTTCTAATTTGTTTAAATCAAAATGACCATCTTTATCTATAGGAAAATTACCATTTTCGTCTAAATCATCTTCTAATTTACCCCAATCAAATTTAATTTCGGGGTTTGATCTTTTAAATAAATCTAAACGATCACTTTCTCCACCCATAACTTCCATGTCACAATACATTCCTTGTTCTAAGTTGGCTTTTTTAAGCTTACCTAACATGTTGTCATCTATAAAAACCATAAACATACCAAATTGGCCTTCCGTTCTGTTGATTGTTTCAGATTTGATTAAAATCGTATTACGTTTAAGCCAACCATGAAGACGAAGGTGTTGTGCACCATCGTAGGTAGTCAAATATACTTCTAATTCTGGTCGTTTCATGTTTATAAATATCGAGTTTTAAATTATTCCCCTAAATCTTTCAAAGTGTCTTTTAATCCTTTTACTGAAGCTTCATGTACTCGTCTTCCTGAATCATTTGTTAAATATTTTTGTACAACTTGTTTTACATAAGTTCTTTCACTGTCATTGCCTCCTTCATCTGAAAACAAAGGATAAACTAACACTTCAATTGCTTGTTCTAAGGTAAAATCATCATTTAATAATTCAACTATTTCTAATGTGGCACGAGTTGATATAGTAGTATTAATACGTGGCATGTCTGATTTGACTTCCTTTCTAATGTCTTTAATTATGTCACATAATTGAAGTAAAACATTTTGATCTACAGAACCATTACATTTGTCAGACAATAATTTATATTCATCTTCATAACTTAAAGTGTCCATTTCTAGAATAGTAAACCTGTCTAATAATGCTCTGTCTATTACTCTTGTAGCAGTGTATTCTGAACCAATGTTTGCTGTGGCAATAAATGAAACACCTTCAGCTACTTTAATTGTAGTTGAATCTGAAGAATCCCATGATTCTTTTTCATCTAAACGTAAATAACGTTGGATAGGGTCAAGTACGGTCATTAGTATGTTCCATGCTTCTGGATGTGCTCTACTCAATTCATCTAAAAGAATAACCGTGTTTGGTTTTTGTATTGCTGACACAAACAATGACTCATTAAAATATGTACCTGTATTTTTACTGTAGTGGGTGTTACCTATTAAAGTTGATCTTGGATCTTGAGTTGCACCTAAATTAAAATACATAACTTCCCTGTCTAATGATTTTGCTGCTTTAAATGTAACATCTGTTTTACCACAACCAGAAGGACCAGTCATCATGATGTTTTTACCTCTAACAATATTACGTAGTAAGTATTTCCATTTTAAATCACTAATAAAAAAATCATTTGGTTTATCAACTGTAGACCATGATGTAGAATCTATGTTAGATGGTTTTTTACTCATATCTTTAATGTCTAATCCTCTTACTGTTAAAGCCTCCTTGTCTCTAGGAATGTATTCAAAGCCCGATCTAGTACCTCTTTTGTAAACAGCCAAATATTCATCACTATTGATTGATTTTTCTATTCGTTGTTGTACGTCAGGTCTGGTTTTAAAATATTCTACTGTTAAAGGGATATTATTTAGTATATCCATTGCTTTAATTGTACCTTTATTATCGTACTTACCTTCAATTATTTGTGTGTATTCTCTAGTTGTCATAATTTAATACTGCTAATTCTTTATGTTTTGCTTCTACTACTACATCAATATTATTACCATATGTTTCAATAGGACCATTAATCAAATCACTGTGTGCTTGTGCTTTAATACTTTCATCTAAATGTTCCTTACGTCTACTTTCACTGTAATGAGTACATGGTACAATACCCTCAGGCCAAGTGCTAGCAGCTAATTCTAATGCTTCCTGTTCAGTAAGACCACCTGTACAAAATTTATGATGATAATAATCAAACACAACAGGTACACCTGTACGTTTAGATATACCTTCAACTAATTCGACAACTGAATACATGTTTGCCTTGTCATCATTTTCTATAGTCAAACGTGATTTAGTATTGTCATTTAATTTGTCAAAATTACTACACCATCTGTCTAATGCTGATTGTTTGTCACCGTAAGCACCACCAACATGAATATTAATTTTATTGTAATGGGTAACACTTAAACCCATCAAATCCATTATGTCACTGTGTTTGTTTAATTCCTTGATTGTTTTTTCTACAACCTTAGGATTAGGTGAACCTAAAGCATTAAAGTGACTAGGATGGAATGTTAAACGATGATTGTATTTTTTAGCTAACACACCTACACCTTTAAGTAAATTAGCTATTTTATCATAATCAGGTAAATCAGTAAAATCATACAATGTCATCCACGGAAATAAATCGCTGGACATTCTAAATAACTTAATACCCATTTCTTCATTCCATTTAACTATAGTGACTAAGTCTCTACAATTTTGTAATGCTAATTCAGACACATAATTGAGTCCTTTTTCGTTGAATGTTTTTTGTCGCATGCCACGGTTGGTAGTAATACCACCTGCAGCTTGCAATGTACTGTTAATACACGCATAACCTATTTTCATATGTGATTTCGTTTTATGTGAATATACAACTCCTCTATCGTTCCTCCAAATTCACCCATAAGTGTTGTTACAACTTCTTTGTGTAATTTAAATTGTTTAGCTAAACCATCTGTGAGAGCTGTTAAATGACGAGATTCTGTTTCGTAAGCATCTTCGATAAGTTTTTTATAACGCTTTCTAGCTCGTCTTTCTATGTCTTCATATTCCTCATCAGTACGAGGGTTACCTGTACCTTTGTAAGCATCAACATATTGTTCTTGTTCTTCTTGGGCCCATTCTAATTCCCATTCTGCTTGTTTGAAGTAAGGAGGATAATCAAAGTCTCCATTTTGTATTTTTCTTAATAAAGGGGCATTGTGGGGTAAATATTTGTGTGTTCGAAAACGTCTCCACCAGTAAAATGGTGAACGTTTTCTACCTGAGGGTTTGATTGGTCTTTTCATATATTATACTTGTAAAGATTTTAAATACTCTACATATTCCGTAATGTCTATTTTTCTGTTTTTATATCCTAAGGTTTGTTGGTGGTGGAGGGGACATAATGATTCTAAATTTTCGGGTCTAGAATCATTAGTAATTCTATTTTTATGTTCTAATTCCATTATAATAGCTTTACCATCAAACATGTAAGTGTTATGAAATTGACAACTTGGTTTAGAACAGTAATGTAAATCTAATTGTGGACCAAATTCTTCTTTTAATTGATTTCTAAATCTATAAAAATATTTTTTAATAAATCTAGTATGTTTTGGATTACCTTTTTTATCGGTGTAATTTTGGATTAAGTAATGATTTTTAAATTCTTGGTAAGTTAATTTTCCCATAGTACGTTTTGTTTTAATTAATAAACGTAAATATACAAACAATAGTTTGTGTCTCCAAATTATCTTACCATTCTCTTAAACCAACTTGTTTTTCTTCTCTAACTATTTTAAAATGGTTTCCTTGTAAAGTAATACTTCCACCCTGTTTTAGTAATTTTCTAAATGTTGCTTCTTCTTTTTCATTCCAATGTTCACTTAAAGCAATTATTTCTGATTTGTCAGCTGGGGTATGACTCCTATTAAGATAAATTGTTTGTGTTGATCTGATTGATTGTTTGTTTAGTGCCATTTAACAGTCTCTTTCGTTATTATAAATGTGTTTTACTGTGGGAAATCTTAATGATATACCACCTTTATCATTGGCTGTTTCTTCAAAATATTGAACTGTAATTGTTTTACCAATAATGTCTTCAGTCATATATTTAATTCTTTGTTCTTGACTAAAACCACTACCAACCTTTACTTTATAACCTTTATGTTCAATGTAAACTTGTGCTAGCATAGTTTCTTGTTCTTCCTTACCATCTCGAACTACAGACATAGGACCAAAATCACAATCAACTACTTTATATTCAGCATCGAAGAATGTTTTTACTTTAAGTAAATTTTTACTACGTTTACCTTCATAACCTACATCTTTACGTAACATAAATCCTTCCCAATTACCATCACTTGCCATTTGACCCCACTTGTCAAAATGTCTACTATCTGTTATTTGGGATTGGTCTAAATAACGTAATGTAGTTCCTAAATGGAAATTATTAGCGTGTTCAGACATATCATAATCTATAAATGTTCTTAACTTATGTAATCTATCTGACAGTATTTCTGTTGATTTATTTTTATCAAAATCAGGTTTATGAATCATATCAAATATCATAAATGTAGGATTTTCAATTTGATGGTCTTTACGTCTAAGTTGTTTCATTACACCTTGAAAATCTTCATTACCATCTTTATCTATTAAACAAATTTCACCATCAAACACAGTATTGGTTATATTAGTTGCTTCGATTCCTTCTTTTACTTTATTTAATGTAGTAAATTCTTTACCCATTCTAATGTATAAAGTCCACTTACCTACTTCATCTCCAATTGCTAAGCAACGTACACCATCTAAT
>Ga0187219_1000643_pt1 | contig 16723 bp, 16 predicted proteins | sample 13SPOviralmetaG_FD_130162 | JGI IMG/M metagenome (GOLD analysis project Ga0187219, IMG submission 130162) | Marine viral communities from the oligotrophic San Pedro Time Series (SPOT) site, San Pedro Channel, CA, USA - 13 SPOT_SRF_2010-07-21... | ecosystem: Environmental > Aquatic > Marine >... | reverse complement strand
GTCTTCTAATTTAGATATTGCTTTTTGTAATAGTGGTTCACCTGATTCTAAATTTTTGACAAATTCTGTAATGTTAATGCCGTGTCGATTTGCAGCAACTTGAATGTCAGACAGACTCTCTGCCTTGCCCAATTCGTCAAAGAATTTGTCTTTTGATTCTGAATTTGTAGATTGTATATCGCCTTCGTTATTTGGATCGTTTAAGTCAGCCATTAATCCAGAAAATTCAGACTTCGCTTGTTCCTGTTTTAATTTTTGTAATTGTTCTTGCTTTTGTTGTTGTGTAGTACTAAGTTCCGTTTTCTTTTTATTAAAATCATCTAAGGAAGAAACTGTTTTATTAAAGTTTTCTAACTGCTTACTTTCTAATATATTATCTAATTGCATTCCAGCCGGTAAAAATTTATTCCAAGAAAATTCATTTCCTGGTGGAGAATAACTTTTAGTAAGTTGCTTATCTAGTGATATAGTTAAATCTAATATCTGATCATTTAGTCCAGTATAATAATAATTATATAATTTTCTACATCTGCCTGTCTGAAAAATTTCATCTAGTATTTTATTTGTAGATGATATTTTTGCAGTTTGGTCAGTGACATTTTGAACTACTATCTCTTTATGCATGGATATATTATAAACAGTATGATGTGACATTATATTTGTGACTGGATTATGCTTCTTCTGTATTATTTCTGGAGAAATTCTAACAACCTTAGAAAAACCATCAATTGATGCAGTTAACTCTTGTCTTATCTGTACATTCTGAATCAGAATATCATATATCAGATCAATGATACTTACTCCTATAGGAACTTGTCCTATTTGTTCAGAAACATTAAACTTGGTTTTGCTTTTTTTACTAACATTATTACTCGCCGCACTTTTATTAGCAATAGGTCCATTCATTGGAGTACTTGAATACTCATCTTTAAAATCAGATTCGAGTTTTATTTCATAAGTATTAACGAAATCTGATTGTTCTGAACTAAAACTAGTAGCAGCCCGGGCAGATGCATTCAATTCATCGTTAAAATTATTAAGTGTTTCCTGTAATGTATCTCCTATTACAAAATTAAAGTCTATTTTAGTAGTATTTACTCCATGACTCACAGATGCATAATTCGAAACTGTTCCACTAATAGTGGTTGTAGTACCGGTTTCATCTGTTGTCGTATTCAAATCAATAAATTTATCAATTCGAAATGGTATAACTTTAACAGTTGGTAATTTTAGTATATTGGTTGGATTATCATAACTGTATCCATTATATGTAACTTTAATAAAGAAGGTAGCCGTATTAATATTTACATATTCCATCAAATTTGCAGCAGAATTCAATGTATCATTTAAATCACTATCACCAATTTGTGTTATATCAAATTGTAATCCCTTATCTATTCCTACCATTTTTGCAGCACTACCATAACCAGTTCCTAAATTTTCGACAACTAAGTTATCAATATTAAATTCTGTTGTTACTGCTGATTGTGCAATTATTAATTTAGGAATTGTTTGTTCTGGCCATTCTCCTCTTATAGTCTTTTCAAACTCTATGTCTTTAAACTGTAAGAAATTTTGAGCGTCATCTTTTGGAATAATAAAAAATTCTATATTATAAGTATAATTTTCATAGTTGTCTAGTTCATTTTCATAATACATTCCCGCTTGTTCTGTTTGCTGTAGAACTTCTTTCATATTTCCTAAACTCGAACTTGAGAAATTTGAATTACTATTTGAACCGTTAAATGTGACATCTGATACATCATCATCATCAACTATCGATCCGTCTGTTTCATCATTCGCCGCTGTGAATGGAGAATTTGCTTTAGCGGCATCAAATCGTTCTTGTGCATCAGCCCTATCTCCAGGAGATGCATTAGGATCTGCATTTACTTCATCTAAATTTCTTCTTGCTCTTTTAAGCTCAGTTAATGCTTTTTGTTCTTCGAGGGTTAAAATTCGTCTTGATTCAGAATCTGCAGCGCCGACATCTTTTGGAGGAAACGTTGTTTGGCCCTCACCTTTTGCTAGACTAATTCCTTTTTTAAGTGATGGTCTAAAGTGGTCTAGAGATTCATTACCACCTTCATGTTGTATAATTGCACCTACTAATTTTTCGGTAATTGCTGGATTTGCTGATAGATCAATATCTTGATCAGGACTAACTCCCAACTTTTTGGCAACTGCATTTACATATGCAGTTGTATTATTTTCATTAGGGGGCGCCCACTTATTAATAATTTCACGAACTGATCTTCTATTATAACCATTGTCAGATCCCGGTCTATTATATTTGTATAGTAATTTTGTCATCGCTCGGACACCCATTTCTGGAGATCCAAAAGTAACAAATGACTGGTCAGTACCCTTAACCGAACCATTCCAGTTAGAGCCTCCATGTCTAATATTACCAGGATTATTATTTCTTACATTACGCGGTGCCATTTTTAGCCCATTCTATCTATATTTTTTTTACTGGGTATTTTAATTTTTGTACCAGCAGTAAAATCATTAATAGGGTCCTGTATAATATCTGGATTACGTTGTGAAAATATCCACCAATATTTTGCAGTACCATAATTCTCATAACTGACCAGGTCGGGTCGTAAATTAAATTTTTGTGGTATAATATATTCCATGTCCAATGGATCTTTGTATATAAATCTAGGTTGCTGGATATCTAATATTTTATCAAACATCACACGTGTATTTCTCCATGGCGAATTATTACTATACATATCCTTCTCCTCTTAAACCACCTGATAAGTATTTTTCTAATGTAAAATTATCTCTTACGTTTTTAGGTGAATATGTAACTAAAAAATCAATCACAAAAGTTCCACTAACTGGCATTTGTATTACAGTTTCAGGATTTTGTTCAGTTCTAGTCTCTATATCAATATACGAAACATCCGCATCTAAGTTATATACAAAATTATTTACTAACACAGGAATATTTTGAAAAACTCCATGTGCATTAAATCTCAGTACAGGAGGTGGCAATCCACGCTGTTCATCATTTTTTCCAAATCTCATTTTCATAGCACCTCTAAAAAAATCCAAAGCACTAAGTATAGTTTGTCCTTGTTCCACATTTTCTATTATTATAGGCGCAGTAACATTAATTGTGGCATTTGATCCACTTTGAAAAAACTGTTGCTGAAAATTAGAATGTGTAGGTGATACTTGTGTGTAATTTGCATTTGACATATTTGTAATAGTAGGGGTATATGGAAAATTGAAACTACTCATACCATCACCTTCGACACTCAATCTGCCACTAGGATCCGAAATGTTTACCGGCTGTGAGGTACTATATGGATTATATGCCATGCTATTGATCTCCTGATTATTAACAGTATTTATCACTGTATTAACTACGAATATTTTAAACTTTATACTTGATACGTATTATTTTTTAAGGTTGACTTTTATCTTACTTTGTAGTATTATAGTACTAACATTTTAGGAGATTAAAATTATGGCTAGACGACAAAATTATTTAAACAACAGGGATATGCTAAAGCAAATTCATATTTCAAAATCAAACTTTTCATGGTTTGAAGATCGAGAAAGATACAATCAATTTGATATTATCATTGATAATATCGCTGGAGAACTTGATATTAAAAGTGAAATAATATCACGTTTGCCAGAGGCAAGACAATCAAGAGCAGATCGTATACAAAAAAATAGTTGGACGCTGAATACCGATAAGAAAAAGAAACAAATAGATTTTGCCGTAGATGTTGATATCTTCAATGAAGAAGAACTTGTATTCCGTGTTATGACATTTGAACATATTCCAGATGAACCTGGCAGAAAATTAAATCCTAAAACTGTTGCTGATCATAAGGTAAAATTAAATTTTCCACCATATAAACATTATATTGTACGAAATGGCGAAATTGCCGAAGTCGGTATATCACATTATAATAAAGATAAAGAATTTGACTTGACATCTGGAAAGATTACTGCTACATTAGCAAATATGTATATTAAACTAGTAGAGCGTTACTCACAACGTGGCAACTGGCGTGGATACACATATATTGATGAAATGAGAGGACAAGCCTTATTACAATTAACGCAAATTGGACTACAGTTTAATGAAGCAAAATCGGATAATCCGTTTGCTTATTATACCGCAGCAGTTAATAATTCATTTACACGTGTTCTCAATATTGAGAAGAAAAATCAAGGCATTCGAGATGATCTATTAGAAAAATCAGGACAAGCACCGAGTTGGACACGTCAACTTGAACATGAAATGAAATCACAAGAACGATGGAAAAAAGTAATTAAAACTAATATCACAGACGAACAAATTCCAACTGAAACTATTAAAGAGATTTACGCAGATAATGAGTGATAATCTATTCAAAAAATTGGCATTCTTTACCGATATTCATTTTGGTATGAGGAATAACGCACAGCAACATAACAAAGATTGTAGTGACTTTGTTGACTGGTTTATTAAACAAGCACGTGAGAAAGGATGCGAAACATGTATCTTCGGTGGTGATTGGCATCACAATCGTGCTAGTTTAAATATATCAACAATGAAATATTCAATTGAAAGTTTACGAAAACTGAATGACGCATTCGATAATGTGTACTTTATCAAAGGCAACCATGATTTATTTTATCGTGAGAGTCGTGAAGTTAGCAGTGTAGAGTTTGCCAAAGAATTTGATAATATTACAGTTGTCGATGATACTACCGTAATGGGTGACGTTGCACTTGTAAGTTGGCTTGTAGGTGATGAATGGAAGAAAGTTCCCAAGATTAAATCCAAGTATATGTTTGGTCACTTTGAACTTCCTACCTTTAAATTAAATGCAATGGTAGAAATGCCAGATCATGGTGGACTAAAACAAGAAATGTTCTCCCATCAAGATTACGTATTCACTGGTCACTTTCATCAGAGACAGGTAAAGAATAATATCATTTACACCGGCAATGCATTCCCTCATAACTTTTCAGATGCATGGGATGATGATCGAGGATGGATGTATCTCGAATGGAATAATGAACCAGAGTTTTTCACATGGCAAGATGCTCCAAAGTATAAAACTATTAAACTATCACAGTTACTAGATAGTCCTACAAAGTATCTATTACCAAAGTCAACAATTAAGATTTCGTTAGATATAGATATTTCATATGAAGAAGCAAACTTCATAAAAGATACATTCATTGAAACATACTCATTACGTGATATAACACTTGTTCCTGTTAAAACAAATGAACACGAAGAAGACATGGGCGCAGAAATACATTTTGAAACTATTGACCAAATTGTATTATCACAGTTAGCATCGCTAGATGGTAGTTTTAATAAGAACGTTTTGATAGAGATTTATAATGACCTCTAAAAAAGTATTAATAACAGGTAATAAAGATTATGGACTTTGTAAAGAAATATGTCATATTTTTGATAGTGTGGATAATATTGATTATACTACTGCTTCTAGGTCAAATGACTGGGAATTAACAAATCAGTCAAATCAGAATAATCTCGCTGATTTTTTTATTTCAGAAGGTTTTAATGTATTCATAAACAGTTCTGCTATGTGGAAGTTTAATCAGACATTATTAGCAGAAACAATGTACAATCGTATGATTGATGCAAAAGTATCTGCACATTTCATACATATTGGAAGTACAGCCGATACTGGTGTTAAGGGCAGAACATGGCGATATCCAACAGAGAAAAAAGCATTACGCAATTATAATAGAGATTTATCTTATATGGCAATAGGAGGTTCAAATGTTAAAACAACGTTACTATCTCCTGGCAGTCTAACCACACCAAATGTTATAAAAAAACATCCTGATAGAAAACTTATAGATACTAGATATATCGCTGAAGTGATTTTGTGGTTGCTTTCTCAACCGGAATATGTTAATATAAACGAGATTAGTTTAGATCCAATACAAACAGGAACATTTGCAAGAGAGAGGTAGATTACTTTTGCTAAAAATTAAAAATATTACTATACGAAACTTCATGAGTGTCGGTAATGTAACACAAGCAGTCGATTTAGAGAGAGATTCATTGTCATTAGTTTTAGGTAATAACCTTGACTTGGGCGGTGATGGTTCACGTAATGGCACAGGCAAGACCACTCTTATTAATGCTCTGTCATATGGACTATACGGCAATGCATTAACTAACATCAAAAAGAATAATCTCATCAATAAGACAAACAGTAAAGGTATGCTAGTTACTGTTGACTTCGAATACAATGGCTCTGACTATAGAATTGAAAGAGGACGTTCTCCAAACATTTTTCGTTTGAAGCGTGATGGCATTGATCTAAACGAAGTAGAAGACGAAGCACAAGGAGAAATGCGCCAAACACAGGTAGAAGTAGATTCTATAATTGGTATTTCTCACTCTATGTTTAAGCATATTGTTGCATTAAATACATATACCGAACCGTTCTTATCATTAAGAGCTGGCGAACAAAGAGAAATTATCGAAGAACTATTAGGTATCACAGAACTATCACGAAAAGCAGATATTCTAAAAGATAATATCAAGACTACAAAAGAACAAATCAAAGATGAAGAATATCGTCTAAAATCAATTGAAGATGCAAATGGACGTATTTTAAAATCTATAAAAGACATTGAACGTAGACAACGTGTATGGGCACAGAAACATGAAACAGAAATCAAAGACCTTGAAACAGGACTAGATGCGTTGTCTCATATAGATATTGATGAAGAGATTCAGAATCATGCTTTGATTGCAGAGTACAATGAAAAGAAAACACGCATAGATGATGCATTGCGTTGGATAAGTAATATTAATGCAGACGATGTAAAACAAGAAAAAGTTATTTCTAAACTTAAAAATGAAATTAAATTACTGAAAGAGCATACGTGTTATGCTTGTGGCCAAGAAATGCACGATGATAAACAAGAAAGCATTCTTGCAGCAAAGGAAGAACAAAAGCAAGAATCTACGATGCAACTACTTGCAAATAATACACAACTACAAGAATATGAAACTGTTGTTGCAGAAATCGGCGAAATTGGTAATAAGCCATCAGTATTTTATAAAACACTAAATGATGCATATGAACATCAAAACTCAGTTAGATTGTTACAAGAACAAATGGAACAGAAAAAACTAACAGAAGATCCATACGGAGAGCAAATCGATGAAATGAGAGATAGTGCTCTTGAAGAATTGGACTACACAGATATGAATACATTGGTTTCATACCGTGAACACCAAGAATTTCTTATTAAATTGTTAACAAATAAAGATAGTTTCATTCGTAAGAAGATTATCGACCAGAACCTAAGTTTTCTAAATACAAGACTACAAACATATTTGGATAAATTAGGACTTCCACACGAGGTACGTTTCCAAAGTGATCTTACTGTAGAGATTACAGAATTAGGTAGAGATTTAGATTTTGACAATCTATCACGTGGAGAACGTAATAGACTCATTCTAGGTTTATCATGGGCATTCCGTGATATTTTCGAATCACTGTACAGTACAATCAATGTATTATTCATTGATGAACTTATTGACAGTGGAATGGACACCAATGGTGTTGAAGCATCACTTGCAGTTCTTAAAAAGATGGTTAGAGAAAGTGGACGATCATTGTTCTTAGTATCACATCGTGATGAACTAGTAGGACGTGTAAGTGATGTATTGAATGTAGTAAAGGAAAACGGGTTCACTACATTTTCACAAGAAACAGAAACACTAGAACCCGGTGTTGAATTAGATACAGTCATTTAGGAGAAAAATTATGACATTACATGAACAAATTTTAGAACAAATCGAAGTATATACAAAAGAGCATACATCATTTGAAGAAAAGGGTGTTAAAGCCGCAGCGGCACGTGCAAGAAAAGCACTTGGAGAAATTGGTAAACTAACCAAGACCCGCCGAGCAGAAATCCAAGAAAAGAAAAATAATTTGTAAAAATACTTGACATACATACAGTCGTATGTTATAATAAAGTCATATCATAAAGAGATTAATTGTTACCCTCACCCACTCTCATTACAATGTCTTTTTATGTTAGTCCCATTATGGGACCAAAACCCACCTATAATAATTATAGGTGGGTTTTGTATTTTAGTGAACAATTTATAATATACAACGATAAATATATGATAACCACTAATAGAGGATAAACTTATGAGTATTACACGCCAACCTACAGAAAAGTCAACAAAAGAACGCAATGATGCAGAACTGGCAGTACAAGAATTTTTGAAAAGAGGTGGAAAAATAGAATCTATTCCTGAGGGACTAGGAACTGATGCAGCGGATATGAAATACAAGTTTCGAAAGCCACCAAAAAGAAAAATTCCAAAAGAAGACTAATGGAATTTATACTCAAATCAATTGTTGGTGGGATAATTATCGCCAGCGTAGTTACATTGGCCCAGCGTGGAAATCCTACGTTGGGCGCTTTGATTTTGGGATTACCTCTAACAACAGTTATTAGTTTAATTTTCATGTACTATAGTGGGGTTGATACGATAGTATTCGTAGAATTATCAAAACAAGCAATAGCATTCATTATAATTAGTTTGGTATTTTTTCCGTTATTCGCATTTTTAGTATCAATATATGCCTTTTGGCCCTCACTAACAGTTAGTATGCTAATAACTATGACAAGTTTGTATATTTACGGAGTTTTTTTGACATATTAATAAAACGAATTACTTTCAAATCCATTGACACATGCATCTTTAATCTTGTTTGTATTCTTCATCCAAAATGAATCCCAACCAGAAAAAATCCATTTACCGTGCTTTGCACTTTCGTAGATAGTATAATTGGTTGTTGTAAATCCTGCATGAAACATACGTTCAGGATAACACACAAATTGTCCTTTGCGTGTGATTTTTATAAACATAATATTTACATCGTTATCTTCAGCAACGTCAAGGCATTGTTCTATCCAATCATCTAAAATCGGTATATGTTTATCCATGAAAAAATGATGAAATGTAAAATCTGCATAATTTTTACACTCACAATTGAAATACTTCCAATCATCGGGTGGTATAATATCTCCCTTAAAACTACGCACTTGGCCTTCACTAAGATGCTGTGCACGATGGAAATTACTACCACCAATGTAAGCGCCGCTATTTGGAACACGTACAAAACTATCACCATATTTCTCACTTAGAAATTTAGCTACATCACGTTCATAACTACTTCCCTTTGTCTTACTTTTACTTGCCATATCTATCCATTTCTATATAATATTAATATATATAATCGTAATATAATGTTTTGGTATTCATTAATAGGTCTAAAGACCTAATACTTTCATTATTTTCATTCGTTACACTCATTCAAATAATTCAGTATTTATTTTTATTAATATAATTTATAATAATATTATATATTCTGTCCTGTGAAGTGCCCACAATTGCCCTGCTTCCAGGACAATTGCAAAAACCATTAAACAGAATAATCCTGTCCTTAGTTTGTACCTAATGTGTTCGAACTAGCTGCCAGATACAGCGGGGTCGGTTGACGATTCCCCCTTCAGTCGATATTGCTCCTTTCGGATCAACGGCACCTCATAATTTATACACATTAAAAATTGAATTATGAAGTCGATAGTGCTATAGCAGCCCATCATCGGTTTGTGCATAGTGCACATAATACTGGTCATTCTTGGCCTTTAGAGTCAAGAATGTTATATACTACGAATACTCTTATGTGTGGTTAACGAGAAGAATGTGGGAATTCATCCCCACTAGTCTAACGGCAACAGCTTTAAGGCTGGCAGATGCAATCCCGGATTGGCAACCCAATCAACAGTTCCACTATGTTACGCATTGTATTAGCCATGTGATTTTTGCCATTATTAGTTTTTTATTAGATGAATATTTATATATTAGTTTTATTATTAGTATTATACGAATCAGTATACTACATTATTGAATCAAAAGCAAGTGTTATTTTTTATAAAATTGGCGTACCTGCTTTTTTACTCATTTCGAAGTTGTCATCAATTATTGAATTAAGATGACCTATATGTTCTGCTGGCATGTCATGTATTTCAGAAATGCTTACTCCGCCTCTCATATACCAGGACAATTTTAACATGCCCTTATGAAACATATCAAGTTCTTTGTGATAATTTTGTGATTTTGTTTCTACTTCTGCAGGGCTGGCAGTTACGAGCCAGCTTCTGAAAAATTTACAGGATTCATCTCCATATAAACTATGTCTTTTTGTCCACAGGATTCGCATGTAAAATTCATTTTATTCACATCCTCTGGTTTTTTGATAAGTGTTTCTACCGCCTTGTTTAGTTTAGTAACAATGGATGCAGGAACATTCTGTAAAAAATCATTAATAATACTTTGATTTGTTATCTCGCCTTCGGGAGTTTCGATCTTGCCGATTGTATTTGCCAACATATCAACATTGAATGTTGCAATTTTTTTAAAACTATTATAAAAACGTTGAGCGACTAGTAAATCACTATTTTCTTCTTGTTTGAAATCCCTGTCTGTTTCTTGAAAATTTCTAATAATTCTCTGTTGTTCTAATTCAATTAGTGCCATACGAGAGATATTTTCCAACGTTGGAGGCCTAACATGTATGTTAATATCCTCATATAATATAGGATCTATATAATCTATTTCTGGAAAACGACTCAACATGTCTTCTACATTTATTTTGTATTCAGTAATTTCACTACAATTTAAACATTTATGTTGATGTGTGATATTATCATGATATGTTGCATATTGAATTGCTAAAAATAATGCTTCGATATCAATATTACATAGTTTCATAGGATTTTTGATTGCAGGAACACAACTTTTTATTACACTATTCATAGCTTCGCCATTTAATAATGCGTCTGGATTTTTTAGTGTTATTTCATCAATTGCAGACATTGAACATACTGCAATCTCATCTAAAATCGTAGTTTCTAATTCTGGATTAAATTTGCCACCAGTTGGCAGTTTAACGTATATCTTGGGTTGTCTAAAATATTTTTGTAACGGATTTTCAGAAGTCATTCTATTTCCTTTGCTGATGATAAATACACTTGATAAATGTATTTATTATAATAGTATTTAATCATTTAATTATATACTAATATAACTAAAAAAGTGAGAAATAGTAATGGCAGAAAATGATATCTATATTGCTGGGTTAGGACCAGGTGTTCCAGAATGGAGCAATGAAATAACGCAGCAACAAATTTTAGATGCACTGCGCAGTGGATTTGGTGGAAATGAAGGATCAAATCAACAAATCGTTGCAGCACTAGGTAAAATATCTACTGGTGATAAATCTGCTGAAAGTACATTAAAAGAATTACTTGGCTCTAACGAAAAGATTACTAACGCAATTGAACAAAATACGGCAAATGAAAAAACAAGCGAAATGAAGACGATGTCCATCTTTAGTTCAATGAAAGACTTGTTAATATCAGGAAACAAAATTGCAAGAGAACAAACTGAACAATTAAAACGTGACAAAGCATTCGAGAGAAATGTTAGACAAAAAATGAGCAAAGATGGTGGTGGCAAATCTGAAGCTGAGGCTAGGATGGAAGCATCATTTGATACTGTGTCTCAAAACTTTAAAGAAGCTAAAGATTCTATAGTAAATGTTGTTGGAATATTGAGTGCGGCATATAGCGGTGCTAAGGCAATGAACGCAATGGTCCGAGAAGGTGCGGATCAGAGATTCGACATGGCACAAGAAATAAGACAATCTGGTTTGATGGCAGGAATGGACACGGCGTCTGCTGGGCTAATAAATCTTTCTAAAACTATTTCTGGTGCTAATTTCACATTTGGTGAGGCACAACAGTTTACACAACAATTTGCCCAAGCAGTTGGTGTACGAGGAGTAGAGGCATCAATGCTATTTTCGAATCAACTCGCACAAAGCGGCAAAGATGGTGGCAATATGATGCAAAGGTACGGCATGGAATTCAGGGAAGTTGCTGAAATTGCTGGTACTTATATGGAATCTCTTAGAACAATAGGTCAATTAGATCAATTATCTGATACACAAATGCGTAGTGGTATGGATGACTTTATGCAAAATGTTGTATCCACATCGAATACAATGAATATAAATCTTCAAGATGCCGCCAATATGATTAAAGACACATTAAAGCAAGATAAATTTGCATCAATGCTGGCATTACTAGAGCCTGACCGCAGAGAAACAGTTACTGCAATGGTTGGTAAATTTGGAGGTGATCAAACAATGTTAGGACAAGGCATTGGGACCGCACTTGCCGCCGGTAGTACACAAGAGTTCTTAATGACAGAGATTGGACAAATGTTACAGGGTGATGTTATAGGTCAACAGTTAATACCCATCATAACAAAACTGGCTGATGTTGGAAGAACGCAAGGAACAGATGCTGCAATGGAGATGTATTCACAACTTGGACCACAATTACAGGGATTAATTGAATTTGGAAAAGATAATAAAGCACTAGTACTTACAAACAGTGGAAATTCACAGTTACTTATTGCTCAAGCGGCGGAACTTCAGGAAAATATCAATAAAGCGAACGCAGGAGAGCCCGGACTGACCGTAGAAGATAATACCGCGATTACTGCTAAAGAAATTTTTAGACAGCAAGTAATTGCAGGAGAATCAGTTCAGAACGTATTGATTGAATCTGCTGATATTGCAGAAAATTTGGGTGAATTAAATGCGGTACTATTGAATAAAACGAATGAATTGAGAAAAATGGGCACAGGTCTTGCACAGGATTATGGAGGTGCCCTTATGGATGTAACTACTGGCGTTGAATCTATAATTGGAAAAGTAGGGGTTGGGTTGTTAAGTGTTGCTAACAAATTCATAGGCACTGAGTTACCTTTGAATGCGAATACAGAAGCATTAAATAATCTTGCAAAAGCAATGGGCGCCAATATAGAAGACAACGAAAATATTAAAGAGGCTAAATCACTAAGAAGTGAAAGCATTAAAGAACTAGAAAACGCAAAATTATTGTTGGAAAAAAACGAAAGCGGGCAGAACACTGGCGGTATATTAAATAAGTTATTTTCTTTTTCAACAGCAGAAGAACAGGCAGAAGAACAGAGAAAAAATATAGAAAAATTAGAAGCCACAATTCGTGGTTACAATGACTTTATTAGTGGCAAAGCCACATCTTTGCCTGTAAATCCGGAAGATGAGAGACAAAGACAAGAAAATGCAGATAAAAAAGCACAACAGCGGGCGGAGAAAAGTGCAGAATTACAAGCAACATTATTAGATAGAGTTCAAAATATAGAATATAATGATGCTAAAATTGAATCTTTAAAAAACGATATAGAAGCAATTAACAACGGCACAGATGAGGGGTTGTCTAAGGCAAAAGAAAAATCGGCTATCAGAGCGGCAGAACTGAAAATTAGTGAATTAGAAGCAAGAAACGCAAGCGCAAGAACAGAAATAGAAAATAAATCTGATAAGTTAACGGCGGATGATCTTGCTACATTAACAGAAGCGTTGACAAGTGGTTTAAAAGTAGCCTTAGAAAATAATAAAGTAGCACCTGAACCTGTTACAGTCTCGCCGCCTGATCGAACAGATGCGGTGGCGGCGATGGATGTCGTAGGTGCTGCCAACGCAGAAAAAACGAACAGAGATGACAAAGATTCATCAGATGAAATGAACGACGAATCTGATAAAAAATTATTATCTAAAAAAATTGACAAAATTCTAAACACCACATATCAAAATGAAGCATTATCGACGATTGGATCTGCAACAGTATCATCGACGATGATGAGCACAGATCATAGCAATGCAGAAGAAGTACTATCTGAGATAAGAAAAGACAACACTCAGCAGATACAGGATAAATTTTCTACCACTATTGCAAAATTTGACTTTAGCAGACAAAGCAGCATAGAAAAACTATTAAAAAACTCAGGGTCATTAGAAAGTAATCGTGCAGAAACAATCGAAACCTTAAAGCAAATTAAAAATGATGGTGATTTAGAAATTTTTAAGAAGTTACTTAAAGCATTAGAAGACTCGAAAAAATCTACAGAAAACATAAACCCACTCACTTCGCCTTCTAAGCGTGATCTAACTTCAGAAGAAAAGGTGTACAACAATGATATTAGTAGATTGGTTACAGAACTACGAGGACTTGTTAAAGCATTAAATTAACTAATACTATTGACATATGTTAAATACTATGTTATAATAAAAAATTATAGGAAGCAAAAATGGCAACTTGGAAAAAATATTTTAAAACATATGATGGTCTACCACAACGTGACACATCATCTAATACGGACAATGGCGGTGATGCTTCCAATAAACGATATAGTAGTTGGTTGCCAGAAGTTTATCAAGGTCAGCCAAATCGTGTCCAGAGATATGGACAGTATGATCAAATGGACTTAGATAGTGAAGTTAATGCTGCACTTGATATTATTGCAGAATTCTCAACACTAAAGAATGAGCAAAGTAATATTCCATTCGCCATAAATTTCAACGACGATCCCACTGAAAGTGAAAGTGATGTAATTGAACGTACACTTAGACAATGGGTAAGTTTGAATAATATGAATAAAAGAATATTTCGTATTTTTAGAAATGCAATAAAATACGGAGATCAAATGTTTGTACGTGATCCAGAAACATATAAATTGTTTTGGGTTGATCCTGCAAAAGTTGATAAAGTAATTGTTAATGAAGGCAAAGGCAAGAAGGTAGAAGCATACTATATTAAAGATATGGATATTAATATCGAAAGTATGAATGTTACAGCGGATCAAAGTAAATTAACAAATCATGGTGTAGGTTCAATGGGTGCACCATCGTTGAATGGCAATACTATGCAGGGTTATAGTGGTGGTGCTGGTGCACGATATGCGAATGAGCAAAAATCTACTCCTGTTGATGCAAATCATGTTATTCATATTTCACTAAGTGAGGGTGTTGATGGGTTTTGGCCGTTTGGTAATTCAATATTGGAGCCAATTTTTAAAGTATACAAACAAAAAGAATTACTTGAAGATGCTATATTAATCTATCGTGTGCAACGTGCGCCCGAACGCCGTGTTTTCTACATCGATGTTGGCTCAATGCCAACACATAAAGCCCGTGCACATCTTGAACGTATTAAAGGTGATATACATCAAAGACGTATTCCATCTAAGACAGGCGGTGGTCAAAATATAACTGATAGTGCATATAATCCGTTATCGATTATGGAAGATTATTTCTTTGCACAAACTGCTGAAGGTCGTGGGTCTAAAGTTGAAACTCTTCCTGGTGGTGAGAACTTAGGACAGATCGATGATCTGAAATATTTTAATGACAAGTTGATGCGTGGATTGCGTGTTCCGACATCATACATGGGACAAGGTGCAGATAGTGGTATTTACAATGATGGTCGTGTAGGCACTGCAATGATTGAAGAATTTAGATTTACAAAGTTTTGTGAACGAATTCAAGCATTAATTGTAGAAGAATTTGATAATGAATTTAAAATGTTTTTAAAACATCGTGGTGTTCAAGTTGATAGTTCGTTATTCAATATAAAATTCAATGATCCTCAAAACTTTGGCAAATTCCGTCAGGCAGAAGTTGATCAGGTTGCAATGAATGTGTTTTCTAGTATTGAAGGTGCTGATTACATTAGTAAGAGATTTGCACTTGAACGTTTCTTAGGATTATCCAAAGATGAAATCTTAGAAAATGAGCGTATGTGGCGTGAAGAAAATGATTTAGACAAGGGTGACGCAGGGTTTGGTATGAAAGATATAGGTTCAGTTCCGACGGAAGATAACTTTAATCAAAATGATTTTGATGACATTGATGATCTGGATGATACTACTGAGGATGGTTCGGTTATAGATGGCTCAGAAAATGCAGAAACCGACACAGAAGCATAAATAGTATTATGAGATATATTGAACTAACAGAAAATTATTCACCAGAAGAAGATAAGTCGATTGTTGCTAAATTAAGCGACACCCGAACTATTAGGCTGACTTTAAGACAACTTTCTAAACTTAGAAAGATACGGGATCATCGTAATTATGAGAAATTACATAAGTCTATGCAGATAAAAACACAATATGGTGGATCTTCTGACAGTGAAACGCCAGAACTATAAAATTTAATTATATTGTATGTTAAAACTATATAAAGTGAACTAAATATCTCTACGACAAAAAAACGGCTAAAAATAGCCGTTTTTTTGCTATTTACCTAACAAAAAAAAATTTAGTTATAAATACTTTTGAAACAGGAGTGTTTCTACAACCTTGCCACTATTATTTTGGCGTGGCTTAATTTAAGATAAGGAGACTTAATATGTCAAGAAGCAAACTAGAACAAGTCCTAGAACTTCTTATCAACGAAGAACGTGCAGCAGCAGAAGAGCTACTACATGATTTTATCGTAGAAAATGCTCGTCAAATCCACGAGGAACTTTTGAACGAAAGTGATGAAGTTGTAGAAGAAGACCTTGAGGATCTAGATGAGTCAGAAGAAGAAGAACTAGAAGAAGGTGAACTTTCACTAGAATCAGAAGATGACACAGCAGAACTAGAAGCAGATGCAGAAGAAATCGAATCAGAAGAATTTTATGACGAAGATGAGATGGAAGATGAAGAAGCATTAGATGACCTAGAGATGGGTGATATGGAAGATGATTCAGAAGAAGATGTCGAAGCACGTGTAGATGATCT
>Ga0187219_1000639_pt1 | contig 16778 bp, 33 predicted proteins | sample 13SPOviralmetaG_FD_130162 | JGI IMG/M metagenome (GOLD analysis project Ga0187219, IMG submission 130162) | Marine viral communities from the oligotrophic San Pedro Time Series (SPOT) site, San Pedro Channel, CA, USA - 13 SPOT_SRF_2010-07-21... | ecosystem: Environmental > Aquatic > Marine >... | reverse complement strand
AGAAGATAAATTTAACCAAGTAGTAAGCGATATAAAACAAGAAATTGAAAAAATTAAAAAATGAAATACTTTACGTTAGATGAATTTGATTCACCTGACCACAAAGGTAGTGGTGTTAATATGGATAGTAACTTTCTTGAGTTGCTCAACAACGCACGTGAAATTGCAGGGATACCATTTAAGATCACAAGTGGATACAGAACATCTGAACATAACAAAAAAGTTGGAGGTGTGCAAAACTCATCACACCTTAACGGACTTGCAGCCGACATTGGTATTAAATCAGGAAGTAAACGATACATTGTTCTTAATGCCCTTATTAAAGCAGGATTTAAAAGGTTGGGAATCGCTAAAACCTTTATACATTGCGATACAGACGGATCAAAGCCAAACTCGGTATGGACATACTAATACGGTAGGTAGTACGCTATGGAAGAATTAATTACAGGTTATATTGCGTTTCGTTTATTAGAGTATTTAATAATAAAAAGTTTTGTCTGACAAGAAAAAATTTAAAGATACCCAAGTAGGTAAATTCTTACTTAACAAAATCCCGGATGTAGTTGGAGCCGTTGCCGGTAATACCGCCGTAGGGAGTGTTATACAAGCTATTATAGGAGGATCCGATATGTCCGACGCCGACAAAGAGATAGCTTTAAAAAAACTTGACTTAGAGAGAGCCGAAATAGACGGTACAACAAGGCGATGGGTAGCCGACGCAAGGAGCGGATCTTGGTTATCAAGTAATGTAAGACCTTTAACTTTAGTATTTCTAACCGTTAGTTACGTTATAGGTTGGTATTTAGGCTATCCTTTAGATTCTATTACCGGTCTTCTCTCGATCGTGATTGGAGGCTATTTTGGAAGCAGAGGTGTAGAGAAGGTATTTGGAAATAATAAACATCAATAAATGGCAAAGCAAATACTTATAAACTATAAAAAAGTTAAAGTTAAGAGAAAGGGAATACATAGTAAAAACAAACAATCTGCCTTAAAATCGTCAAAGAATTATACTAAGAAATATCGCGGTCAAGGTCGATAATGTTTATAATTCAAATACTTGAATAGTTGACTTTTAAAAAAAAACGAAGTAACTTTGGTGGGTAGTGGTAAACTAATTACTTTATTATTTTATATTTAATATAAGAAATTTATAAAAATTTTAATTTATATTATGAAAATAGACGACGAAATAAGGAAAATTACTAGCTATAAAACTTGGAGCGTTAAACGTAAAACGGATACCTTATTAGAAATGGACGCAATTAACTATACTAATCTAGGTACTGACTCAACTAAAACGGAAAAGAAAAACGTTAAAACTATTAGTAGAAAAATATATAGAGCTATATCTATTATTAATCCTTTAGACGGTTATATACTAGAGGCTCATATGAACGAAAAAGATCTTAGGAGTCTAGTAGATGCCCAAAACTAAAAAACCTTCAAGGAGTAAACTAGTAAAGAAACTCGATACGGTATTTAGTCAATGGGTAAGGTTAAGTAAAGCGGATAAAAACGGATATTGTACTTGCGTAACTTGTTCTAAGAAATTACATTGGAAAGAGATTCAAGCGGGACATTTTCAAAGTCGGAAACACTACAGTACTCGTTGGGACGAACTAAACGTTTTCCCGCAGTGCGTCGGTTGTAATGTATTTAAATACGGAGAGCAATATAAATATTCTCTTTTTTTAGGTAAAGAAGCCGCAGAAGTATTATATTTGAAAAGTAAAGAAATTGTAAAGTTCGCTAATAGCGATCTAGAAGATATGATAAAAGATTATAGTCAAAGACTAAAAAAGCTTACTTGATTTTTTTCTTGTAAATTTGTTCTTTGTTTGAGGGCGGCAGAAATGTCGCTCTTTTTTTTGTTAATTATTTTTTTACTATCTTTACAATATGGAACAATTTACAAAAGCAGAACTCTATGGCAAGGTACAAGAACTGCAATACGAAAACGAACAATTAAAGAATCAATTAATTTTAAATACAAAGATCAATGGCTAAGAAAGAAACAAATATAAACGAAAAACTATTTAACCTACAACAAGAGATAGGTACTATAAGCAAAGACGCGAGTAATCCGTTTTATAAATCTAAGTACTTCGATATAAATTCTTTAATAAAACAATTACAACCTTTATTAAAAAAGAATAAGCTTTTACTATTACAACCTATAGAGGAGGATATAGTAGTAAGTAAGATACTTTGTATTGAAGGAGGCGGAGGTATAGTAAGCGGTTTAAAGTTGCCTCCTATAACGGATCCACAAAAACTTGGAAGTTGTATCACTTACTACCGTAGATATACTTTAGCTAGTTTATTAGGTTTACAAGCTATAGACGACGACGCAAACGCTGCGAGCGGTAATATAAGCCCGACTATCGAAAAGCCTTGGTTAAATAAAGATACGTTGCAATTTACAAAAGCAATAGACTTTTTAAATCAAGGAGGGAATATTAAAGATATAGAAGCGAAGTATAAAATTAGTAAAGCAGTTAGAGATGAGTTATCTAAACTGTAAAATAAAAAAAGTATATTACAACTCAACTTATAATAACAAACCAATTAAAATAACTATATATGGAAATTACAGGAAATATCAAACTAATAACGGAAACGGAAACGGGAACCTCGAAAGCGGGGAAGGAATGGGCGAAACGTCAGATAGTAGTAACGACTAACGAAACGTATCCCCAAGATATCGCAATAGATTTTATGGGCGATAAAATAACACAAATTAATAATTTTGAAGTAGGTAACCCGGTAACGGTTTCTATTAATATTAGAGGTAACGAGTATAACGGGAAGTACTATAATAGTATAAGCGGTTGGAAGATAGCTAATACAATAGGTCAAGTTAATAATAACGATCAACAACCCGCTAGAGAGAAAGTAGAAGATTTACCTTTTTAATTTAATCGGGGGTTAATAGCCCCCTTTTTTTATATCTTTAATTAATGTTAAAAAAATTAAAACAAGGCGAAGCATACCCAGTAGATTTTTGGAACTATAATATAAACCCAATAACCGGATACTATATAGAACCTCAACGTAAAGAACAAAACGACAAAGTAGCGAGAAAATACCATAAACGATGATAGCGCATTCAAGAAAAATACAAGATAAAATATTAGATATAAAATACGGTAGGATAAAACAAGGTTTAAAACTTGATATACCCGAGATCGACGAACACTTAAGATATAAGCAGGGAAATTTTAATTTAATAATTGGGCACGCAAATTCGGGGAAAACCACCTTTTGTGTTTATTTATTTGTTCTTTGGGCGGTAAAGCATAACTTAAGGTTTTTAATATGGTCAAGCGAAAATACTCCTCAATCTATAGTAAGGAAAATAATAGAGTTTAAAATGGGTTTACCAATTACGGAAGCTTCGGACGAACAAATTAATAACTCTATTTCTTGGTGCGATAACCATTTTAAAGTAATAGACGTAGACGATCTATATACCTACAAACAATTAATTAACGAAGCTAAACAAATTAAAAGCGTTTGGAATTACGATTGTTTATTAATAGATCCTTATAATAGTTTATCTAAAGATCCAACGTTACAAAAGCTAGTAGGTAATTCGCACGACTACGATTATCAAGTAGCGAGTGAGTTTAGACTTTTAGCTAAGAAGCAAAATATAACGCTATATTTAAACGCGCACGGAGTAACAAGCGCTATGCGGTCAATACATACAAACGGAGAATATCAAGGATTACCTAAACCGTTGGGAATGGCGGACGTTGAAGGTGGTGGTAAATGGGGTAACCGCGCTGATGATATTTTATGTATACATCGTTATACAATGCACCCGACGGATTGGATGTATTCTAATATTAGCATACTCAAGGTAAAAGAAAACGAAAGCGGCGGCAGACCCACACCGTACGATAATCCTTTAAAAATTAAAATGAAAATTAATAACGTTGGGTTTGAGTTTTTAGGATCCGATTTATTAAAAGAAAAACCTATAGAAGAAAAAATACCGTTTTGATTATAATAATTTTTTTATTAATTGTTGCGTTGGTTTTTATAGTAATAGGACATATAAAGAAAGCTGAAATAATTATAAGTCCAATAAAAGGCTTTATGTTTGGTTTTTTATATCACAAAGAAGAATACATAGAAGAAGACGAGTACACTTTACAATGTTTGTTAGGAGTAATTAGTGTAAACGTAATATGGAAAAATCTGCCGAATGGCTAAAAATAGTAGCGAAGGATCATAAAAAATGGGTTAAGCTTGTTAAGGATTTAGGAGAGTATAGCTTCGCGGAGGATATAGTCCAAGAGGCTTATATTGTTTTATATAAATATACTAACGAGGAAAGTATAATTAAGAATGGGAAAGTATCTCAAGGATATATGTTTTATACTCTACGTTCGGTTTTGTTTCAATTTCATAACGCTAAAAAGAAATTTAAAAGACAAGATATAGACGATGAAGAATTTTTTAATAAAATACCCGATATTGATAATTTAGACGTTGAACAAGGATATAATAACTTTTGCCTTCTTTTAGATAAAAAGGTAGATACTTTTAATTGGTACGATAAGAAACTTTGGAAGCTATATTCTCAAACCGATATGTCAATAAGAAAGATAGCCTCCGAAACTAATATAAGTTGGGTAAGTATATTTAATAGCTTAAAAAATATTAAGAACGATCTAAGAGAAAACTTAAAAGAAGACTACGAGGACTGGAAAAATAGAGATTTTGAACGATTAAAATAGAAATAATGGAAAACTATAAAGGTGATAAAAGAAGTAAAGAATACCGACAATGGAAAAAAAACCTAGAACAATCTAGTAAAGGATTAGGCGATAAAGTCGAAAAGGTCTTTAAGGCGACAGGGATAGATAAGGCGGCTAAATTTATACTAGGAGAAGACTGCGGATGCGAAGAGCGTAAGAATACTTTAAATAAAATCTTTCCAAGTAAAAAGATTAATTGTTTAACTGAAGACGAGTATAATTATTTAGATACTTTCTTTAAACTAAAAACTTCTAAGGTTACTCCCGATCAACAAGCCGAATTAATATTAATATACAATAGAGTATTTAACGGTAAAGCCGTCGCGACAAGTTGCGGAAGTTGTTTTTTAAACGGAGTATACGATAAACTAAATAAAATATTTAACGAGTACAACGATTGAAAGAGAAGGAGCTTTTTGAATATCTAATAAAATGTTGTTACCCGGATCTAGTAAAAGCTAAAAAGCAAATGTCTCGGTGGGATTGTTATAGCCCGGATAAGAGCCATAGGATAGAATTAAAATGTAGGGGTAAGCATTACGATAGTTTACTTATTGAAAAAAAGAAGTTTGACGCCTTAATAGTAAAGTGTAAAGAAAATCTAGATATACCTCTTTATATAAATTATACTCCTAAAGGCGTATATAAATTTAATTTGTATATTGTTAAACCAATTTGGGAAATACAATATCATAATAAAACTACTCAATTTAAAAATAATAGTAAGATACCAAAGGAGGTAGCAATGTTAGATATCAAAGACGCGGAAATATTATAGAATAATTTAAACAAAGAAACAATGAATAAAAAAATAAACAACCTTAAAGAAATTGAATACTATACTAACTTTAATCTAGTAGGAGAGTATATAGTAGAATCAAGAAAGTTAAAGCCGGAAAACAAAGCTTTAAACGATATGTACTACGCCTGGCAAGAAGTCGGCTTTTACGTTAATAACCTTATAGGTAACGAGAGACATTATAACGATTCCTTAAGCGAGTATAGAGGAGATAAGATAAGAGCGGTAGAACGATCAAGGAAAGCCGAAGAAAAAATAAAAAGCTTAGAGCAAGAGATAGAAAAGCTTAAGATAAGAATAGAAGTAGGTATTTAAATAATAAAACAAATGAGCGACTCAATAAAGAAATGGCACGAGATACAAGACGATAATAAATGGACTACCGATAGTACCGGGTACTCTTATAATAATATACCGAAGGATCCTATAGTAGAAAGCGTATTAAATAAGTATAAGACTAGATCAAGAGACGGTATTATAAAATACAATACTACTCTTTACGATAACCCGGACGGGTTTTATAAGTTTCTTACGCATCTTCAAGAAGAACTTATGGACGCTACCTTATATATAGAAAAGATAAAACAACAAAAAAGTTAATAAATTGTTTGTATGTTAAATTATTTGTTTATATTTGATTATTATTAACAAACAAATAACAAGATGAAAACAAAAACAAATACAGATTTTTTAGAATTATTAAGTAGAGAAGAGGTAAAACTTGAAGTCTTTGAATTTAAGTCTCATACTCTCGGAGAGCTATTAAAAGCTACAATTATAAGAAATACTATTAACGAAATAGTAAATGTTATATCAATTACAAGAAGAAACGATAGAGAACAGTTAGGATCTTGGGAGTTTCAAAACGCTAGTCACGACTTACATAGACAATTAGATTCTTTTTGGAGATAATAAAAATAGGGGGAGGAAACTCCCCTTTAAAAACATAGAACAATGACAAATATTATAGAAAAATTAATAGAATTATACGATCTCTCGTACGAAAGAGAAAACAACTTAATTATATCAAGTTTGATACACGATACAATTATAGAAATTGTAAAAGACGATTCAATAAAGGCGGAACAAGGTCGTCTAATATTTGATAGGTTATCTAAAATTAGAAGACGATCTCTTAGAAAAATAAAAGCTTAACTATGAAAGTATTTAAAGACTTAGGTTATTTCGTAGAGTATTGCGTAGATGGTAAGTTAATAGGTACGTTGCTTATTGATAACCCGGATAGAGAAGATATTGGTTATTATAGCCGGATAGACGCTATTGCTGATTCCGATATTAAATTACAAAGAAACAAAATAATAAAAAAAGGCACAAAGTATTACACAAGGTTGTATCCTTTATGCGGACAAAAAATATAAATATGATAACATTATTAAACGGAGAACATTGGGGCAAAGAAGAAATATTAACTCAAATGTATGATGACGAATTTTATTACGGTCATCTAGGTAAGCACGCTTTAAGTAGCTCAAGCCTTAAAACTATTCTTAAAAGTCCTAAAACTTATAGAAACGTAATTAAGTACGGAGATCCTAATTCGGGAAGTCCGGCGTTATCTTTAGGAAGGCTTGCCCATTGGATGCTACTCGAGCCTAAAAAAGTAGATAAGATAAATTGGGTAGACGCTTCGAGTAAGAATACTAAAATATACAAAGAAGCAAAAGAGAACGCTAAAGGTGCGGAAGTATTCTTAACAAAAGAAAGAAAAGATACCGAGAGAATAACCGACGCGGTATTAAGAAACGAAGCGGCTTTAAAATTACTTAATAATTCGGAGTTTGAAGTTCCCGAGATCGGATTACTTGAAGGATTACCATTTAGAGCAAAGGCGGATATTATGAAAGGCGATACGATTATAGATTATAAAACATCAAGCGATCTTAGAGGATTTAGGTACGCGGCTGATAAATACTGTTATGACCTACAAGCCTATTTATATTTAAGACTCTTTAATAAAAAGAAGTTTACTTTTTTAGTAGTAGATAAAGGTAGTACCGATATAGCAATCTTTGAAGCTAGCGAGGATTTTATCAATAAAGGAAAAGAGAAGTTTTATTCCGCCGTTGAGAATTATAAATATTTTTTCCAAGATAATAATGATATTGATCAATATGTAATGAGAGGTATATTATGAAACAAATAAATATATTTGGCGAAATAGAGCAAAGCGATCCTTTATTAAGAGATAAGTTTATAGAGCCACCTTTTAGCGTTTTAGATACAAAGCAAGGAAGCTGGCAAAGACGAAAAAAACAATGGAGAAAAATAGGAATAAAAAGCGAAGTAGGAAGAGATGTAGCTACATATAATATGGGAACTAAATCTTACAAAAACAAAGAAGAGTATTACGACAAGGAAAGTACTAAGCTTAATACATCTATATTTGATCCTGCTCTTTGCGAATTGCTATATAGTTGGTTTTGTATAAACGGAAAAGAAATATTAGATCCTTTTGCCGGCGGATCCGTTCGGGGAATAGTTGCTAACTACTTAGGTTATAAATATACCGGGATAGATATTAGGCAAGAGCAAATAGATTGCAATAGAGATCAAGCTATTGAAATTCTAGATATTGAAAATCAACCTATCTGGTACGTTGGGGATAGCGATAAAGTTCTAGATAGCTTTAATAAAGAGTTTGATTTTGTTTTTAGTTGCCCTCCTTACGCTTATCTCGAGGTATATAGCGATTTAGAAGGAGATATATCTAATATGTCCTACGCTAATTTTATGCAATCTTACGAGAGTATAATAGCTAAAAGCTGCAAACTATTAAAGAAAGGCGGTTACGCTTGTTTTGTAGTAGGAGAAGTAAGAGATAAAAAAGGAAACTATATAGGCTTTGTACCGGATACGATAAGAGCCTTTAAAAAATGTGGTATGGAGTTTTATAACGAAGCTATATTATTAAATGCTATTGCAAGTGCAAGTATGAGAGCAGAACGTAATATGAGAAATCAAAAGTTGACTAAAGTACATCAAAACGTATTAATTTTTAAAAAATAACAATGAAACAAATAAATATATTCGGAGAGATAGAAGAAAGAAATTGGTTCGATGATAATTTAAAACAAATTAAAATAGGACTAGAAGGAGAAAGCCAAATAAGAGCATTACTAAGTAAAAAGAATATAAGGTTTATGCAAGCCGACTTAATATTCAACTATAACAATCAATACTACTGCGCGGAGGTTAAAACACAAGAAAAGTATTTAGCTCCTCCGTTTGACGGTCACGGCTTACCAATGTGGCAAATAACCGCAAGGATAGAACTATTTAATAAGACCGGGATTATACCTTACCTATTTATTAGATGCTTAACCGATAACTTGGTATACCATCAAGACTTAAGAGAATTAATGCGAACCGAATATTATCAAACAAAAGGAAAATCCCCAAGAGTAATATTTAATCTAAGCGAATTTAAAAAAAGTAATATTGAGTGAACAACGATAAAATAAGAGACCATTATCTTTTAGCCTTAGTAGATATAGCAAACGGTAAAAATATAATGGAATTAGAGGAAGCTATCGACGACTACGAGGAGCTTGAAGAGTACGAGGCTTGCGCCGGTATTTTAAAAGCAATACACGAAAGCGGATATTTAACAATAAAAGATTTAATTAAAATAATAGATAAAAATGAATAAAGAAACAATACAAAAACTAGTAGAAGAATTTTACGAACTTGATATAACTCGAAATACTAGGAAAAGAAACTACGTTGAGGCTAGAGCAATGTATTATAAAATAGTAAGAGACAATACAAGATTAAGCCTAGAGGCTATAGGTAAAACCGTTAATAGAGACCACGCTAGCGTATTCTACGGAATTAAATCCTTAAGTAATTGGATTGATACCGATCGAACTATAAAAGCAAGATATAGATTACTTGTAGAGCAAGTAGAAGAGTTTAAGTCTATAGCTACGGATAGAAACTTAATTAAAGAAGTAGACCAAAAACTAGCTTTAGAGTTTAGTAGGTTGAATCATAGGCATAAAGAATTGTTAAACGAGAATATAGGACTCGCCTTAGAGTTGAAAAAATTAAAGGAGGAGCATAGTAAAAGAGAACAATTTTATACTAGATACGGGTTTATAAATTAACAATAACTTAAAAATCTTATTATATAATTGAATAAACAATCTATTTCAATATGGATAATCGAATAAATAACGGAGGAGCTAGAGAAGGAGCCGGAAGGAAACCTAAGTCCGAAGAGATAAAACTAGTAGAAAGATTAAGCCCTTTAGAGGACGATGCGCTAGCCGCTTTATCGGAAGGAGTTAAATCCGGGGATATCAAATGGGTAACTCTATATCTTAATTACTATTTAGGAAAGCCTAAAGAAACTAGAGATATTACTATCAACGAGGACTTACCTCTTTTTATTGATTAATGCGGGTTCAAAAAACCAAGGCATTAACGAAATTAAGAAGTTTAGATAATAGGATCAAGGTTGTAAGAGGCGGAACCTCCGCCGGGAAAACAATTTGTATCTTACTTATCCTAATCGATTACGCTATTAAAAACGAAGGAAAAGAGATAAGCGTAGTATCGGAAAGTATACCGCATCTCCGTAGAGGTAGTTTAAAGGACTTCTTATCGATCTTAAAGGGACTCAATAGGTACAAGGAAGATCAATTCAATAGGAGTACCTTAAAGTATACCTTTACAAACGGTAGCTATATAGAGTTCTTTTCTACTGATCAACCGGATAAGCTTCGCGGGGCAAGACGAACAGACCTCTATATTAATGAGTGTAATAACGTACCCTTCGACGCTTATAATCAATTATCGGTAAGAACCTCCGGAAATATATGGCTCGATTATAATCCTTCTAGTTTGTTTTGGGTAGACAAAGAGATTATAGGGCAACCCGATACGGACTATATAACCCTAACTTATAAAGATAACGAAGTACTTCCTCAATCGATAGTTGACGAAATAGAGAAAGCAAGAGAGAAAGGTAAGACCTCGACTTATTGGTTAAATTGGTGGAACGTCTATGGGCTCGGAAAAATAGGATCTCTCGAAGGTGTTTGTATCCCGGATTGGAAAGAGATAGATACAATACCTAACGAAGCTAGACTATTAGGATATGGCTTAGATTTCGGCTATTCGGTAGATCCGTCGACATTGATCGCTTTATACAAATGGAACGAAGCTTATATATACGACGAGGTTCTTTATAAGAAAGGAATGCTCAATAGAGATATAAGTAGATTCTTAAGTCAATTAGAGATTACCGAAACTATCGTGGCGGATTCCGCAGAGCCAAAGAGTATAGCCGAATTACAAGGATACGGGCATTCTATATACGGAGTAAGCAAAGGAAGAGATTCCGTAGTATACGGATTAAACCTAATAAACCAAAACGAGATATACGTTACCGCAAGAAGCAAGAACTTAAAAAGAGAACTAGGAGGCTACGTTTGGGCTAAAGATAAAGAAGGTAATACCTTACAAAAACCAACAGGGCTGCATCCGGATTGTATAGACGCCGCTCGATATATATTAACCGATCAATTAGAAAACCCTAATAAGGGAGAATATTATATTTATTAATTGTTTATTATTTGTTTATTAAATAAATAGTTGTATATTTACAAAGTAAAACAAAGTTTAACTAATACAAAGACAAATGAAAAATCTAATAAAAACAACAATAAATCTAAAAAAAGAAAAAGGCTTAACTTTAGCTATTGACTTTAGGACTAATGATGATAGTATTGGTCATATACAATTTAGTGAAAAGTCTTGGGGAAGTGATTGGGCAATATTTTTAAATAGTGCTTGTATTCACACTTCTAAAACTTTAGATTCTGCAATATCTAAATTAAGAAGATTAGGATTAGTAGAAAATAATTTTGAAATAAACGAAGCTGAATTATTTTAAACACAAGGGGGGGGCAACCCCCTTTTAACATAACACTAGGAGATACGCTGAATTAAAGAACCAACCGACAGTACAGGTGTAAGAGGGGTCAGCCATAATATAAACATCCTAGTGTTTTTTATTAACCAATAATTATATTATGAAAAACGAAATAGAGTATATAATGGTAAAACAATTAACTAAAAAAGAAAATAGAAAGAACCTTATTAAAATATTCGGCGGTGCTTTATTGTTTGGATTATTTGCAATAGCGTCAATGTATTTCTTTTTATTCTTTATCTTATGGGCGAATGAAATTACAGAAAAAGTTGCCGGATATTTTTGATATGAAAGAAGCTTGTTGGTACGAAGAAATATACGTCGTTCAAAAACCTATAAAAGTAGGAACTAAAAAAGGAGGATACGACGTTACTTTAAATATAGATTACAAAGGTAAGAATACGATCGAAGGAAACGAAACGTATAAACAAAACTCTAGAGAATTAGAAAACAAAATAGAAGAGGCTTATAAATACGCCTATAAAAGATTTATATTAGGAGAATAGTTTGGGCAGCTATAAATGTCTTTTTTCATTTGTTTGGGGAATTAGAGGAGCTTAACTAGGTTCCTCTTTTTCTATTTATACAAATAAGGTTTAATTTTATTATATATATATGAAAGTACAAATAACCGTTCCGGATAGTTTAAAAGATATTACTCTAGATCAATATCAAAGATTCGAGAAGATAAATACCGAAGAGAATAAAGATAGCTCCTTCTTACTACAAAAGATGATAGAGATATTTTGTAACCTCAACCTTAAAGACGTAGCTAATATAAAATATAATAGCGTTCAAGAAATAACGAATCATTTAAATAAAGTCTTTGAAGCTAAAACGGGATTAATAACTACTTTTAAATTAGGAGGTATTGAGTTCGGATTTATACCCGAGCTTGACGATATAACTCTAGGCGAATATATAGACCTAGATACTTATTTAGGCGAGTGGGATAATATGGACAAAGCGATGAGCGTCCTATATAGACCTATAACGAATAAGAATAAAAATAGATATATTATAGAGGAATATAAAGAAAGCGACAATACCGAACTTCTAAAAAGTATGCCTTTAGATATTGTAATGGGTTCCCTTGTTTTTTTTTGGAATTTAAACAAAGAGTTATTACAAACTACCCTGAGATATTTGAACAAAGAAGCGAAGAAAATGGATATGAAGCAACGGCTAACTTTGGAAGAAAATGGGGATGGTTATCCTCTATATACGGTCTCGCACAAAAGGATGTTACCAAATTTGACGATATCACAAAATTAAACGCACATAAATGTTTTCTATACTTAGCGTTTGAGAAAGAAAAGATAGAACTAGTAAGAAAACAAATAAAAAATAAATGAAAGGATTCTATAACTTAACGGATAAATTAAAAGATACTTTACTTGCGGAACCTTTTGTTAATACGGTAACCTTTGGAAGCTTAGACGATATAGATCTAAACAAACAAACTATATTTCCGTTGTCTCATATTACGGTAAACAATACAACCGTAGGAACTAATATATTAACGTTCAACGTTAGTATTCTATCAATGGATATAGTCGATATAAGCAAGGCGGAAACTACGGATATATTCGTAGGCAACGATAACGAGCAAGACGTTTTAAATACTCAACTAGGTTTATTAACTAGAGTTATAAATACCTTACAAAGAGGAGACTTATATACCGAACTATATCAAGTAGAAGGAGACGTAAGTTGTGAGCCTTTTGTAGATAGATTCGAGAACAAGCTCGCCGGTTGGGCAGCTACCTTTGACGTAATAATCGAAAACGATATGACGATATGCAACTAAACGAAGTAAATAAAACTCTTAATAAGTTCGGTAAGTACGTTGTATCTCAAGCGAGAGCGAATCTAACAAGAGGTAAAAAGAACTATACAAGAAACCTATACGAAAGTATTACCTATATACTAGAGGAGTCTAATATAAATCCACGTATATATTTCGATATGGACGATTACGGTATGTATCAAGATCAAGGAGTTAAAGGTAAAAATCCAAGACTTGTTAAGAACGGAAAACAAAAAGCTCCAAATAGTAAATTTAGTTTCAAGAATAAAATGCCCCCTCAAAAACCGTTATCGGAATGGGCTAAAAGTAAGAGTATAAGATTAAGAGATAGTAAAGGACAATTTAAAAAAGGAAGCTACCAAACAATAGGCTTTATATTACAAAAAAGAATATTTGCTCAAGGTATAAAACCAAGTCTATTTTTTACTAAACCTTTTGCTAAAGCATTTAAGAACTTACCTCCGGAATTAGGAAATAGTTTTGGTATAGATATAGAAAAAATATTAAGTTGATATGAGTACAAAGATAAACGTAAGAAGTCCCTTTTATATAAAGTATACAGAGCCTGCTTTACCTGCGGTTGCTCTAACCTCCGCGTTAATTAATTTACAAGGTTTCGAGGTCGATCAATTTGGAAATGTTGTTCTACCCGTAACCGATTACGGAACTATATTGTCTTATACGTCTACGGCAGGAGATTTTACGGACGGAAGATTTGCAACCGTTGGAAGCGCAACAAGTAGAACGGTTACATTTACAATTAGTATACCGCCAAATTTTAGTAACGCAGGCGATTCAACGATAGACGTAAACGCAACGGCAACCCAACCCCAATTCGTCTGTAGCGGTGGCGTAACTTTAAACGGATCAGTACCTAATCAATCTATAGATACCGACGGAGATACGGCTACGGTTAATCTAGCTTCTTACTTTACACAAGGTACCGATCCTATTAGTAGTTATTCAATAACAAATAATAACCTAGATTATTTTACCCATACTTTAACGGGAGCGTCTTTAACTATAATTGGAACAACTAGAGCCGGAACTAAAAAACTATATGTAGAAGCTAGCGACGGAGATGCGGCAACTTGTAACGCTACGCAGCCAATACAAATAACGACTACCGCGCAAGTAACCTACGCCTGTACCGACGCTTATTTCTTAGGAGGTTCTATATCGCAAGCAGGAGTAATTGTAAACCCTACTGTAAACGGAACTATAACCGCGATAAAAGATTCAAGCGGAGGAAGTACGATAACAAGCTATCCGGCGAATACAACAGGAAGCGATAGAAACGTAACTTTATTTTTTAATATAACAGTACCTACGGGATACTCCAATACATCGGCAACGGTAGAATGTTCTAAAACGTTTTCACAACCAACGGCGGCTCTTCCTCTTTTTACTTGTTCAATAGCTTCCTTAACAAATCAAGCAATTACCTCTTTCGGATCTATATCAAAAGGAATAGCAGACGTAGGAACTATCGCAGACTTTTCTCCTATTGGATTCGATTCGGTAACGGTAGATACTTCGAGAACGGTAACGTATTCAATAACTCCTCCGGCTAGCGGATACTCTAATAGCGGAGGATCTAATATTAGTTGTAATATAACAATGACTCAACCCGCAATACAACCAACTGCGGGTACTCATATTTGGTATACCGGAGGCGCAGGATATTCTTTTATGACAATAGCCCAAGCTGCATCGGCACAACCTTCTTTTAGTACGTTATTACAAAAACAAATATCGATAGAAGGTCAATTAGGGATACAAGGAATAGCAGATCCAAGAAAAAATATAATCCAAAAAGCAAACATTCCCTTAAAAATGGAATCAGCAACGCCAGAAAATTTAGTTAGTACTTATTCGTTTCTTGATAACGGAGCGTTACCGCCTAGATTATTTCAAACTCAATCGTCACAAGCGAGTCCATATAATCCAACCGGTGGGTACTATTGGAGAATAGATAGAGTTAGAGAATCCGGAGGATATATTTCCCCTGCTTTCCAATTAACAAGTTATTATATGAAATTAGAGACAACCGGATTAATAACGGAGGTTTGGTTTGTTGATTGGTATGCAAAAACATTTACTAAAATAGCTTAATATGGCATTCAAGACAACTCAATTACAAGTATATATTTACGAGGGTACTTCCGGATCTTATACGAGTACGGATTTAAAATATACTTTAGAAAATTCTTTAATAGGAAACGATACAAATGTAGTATTTGAAATATCTGAACTCGTAAGGGATTACTTAAATATAAGTTTTAATAACGATTATTCTTCTAAATGTATTTGGGTAACTACGGTAGCAACTTTATTAGACGAAAATAATAACGTATTTACATACGGTTCTCCAATTACGAATAATTATCTAGCGCTAGAAGGTTACGGTTATTTTGAAGATAGCGCAAATCCTCAACTCTCAACAAATGCTCTTATAACGTCTAATACTATTTACCTACCCGAAGGTACTACCGGAAAGCTTCCAATATTCGCAGAAGGCGTAGGTAAGTATATAATAGATTCTACTACAACGCAAGTAACGGATAGCGGTAATTCAAATCAAAAAATACAATATATAACAATACCCGCTAATAGTTCTAGTATTAAAGTATACGATACAGACGATACAACACTATTAAAAACTATAACAGTAAATAATATATGCGAACCAAAGTTTACGCCTTACAAAGTAACCTTTACAAATAAGTACGGAGCGTTTCAAGACTTGTACTTTTTTAAGAAAACAACAGAATCGTTTAACGTAACAGACGAAACGTTCAAAAGAAATACTATATCTAATAGTACGGCAACTTATAATAAGTACGCAGGACAACAAGAAAGATACAACTCTAACGCAACTAAAAGTATTTCTCTTAATACCGGCTTTATAAATGAAGATAGTAACTCTTCAATAGAAGAATTGTTTTTATCAGAAAACGTTTGGATAAGATACGGTAGTGATACATTACCTATAATACCTAAAAGTAAATCATTAACACTTAAAACTAGCTTAAACGATAAACTTGCAAACTATACCGTAGATTTTGACTTTGCTTTCAACAAGATAAACAATGTCCGTTAATGTTAAACTTACAATTATATATAGAAGGACAAGAGGTTGATTTATTTAAAGACGAATCCGTAACCTTAACACAATCTTTGCAAGATGTAAAAGATATTGAAAAGGTTTTTACCGATTTCTCTAGAACTTTCTCCGTACCTGCAAGTAGAACAAATAATAAAATATTTGGACACTTCTATAATTACCATATTGTTGGAGAGTCCTCTTTTGACGCAAGAAAAAAGAAAACAGCACAACTATTTCTTAACTATGAGTTGTTTAAAGAAGGTAAGGTAAAATTTGAAGGTGCAACAAGAAAAGATAACAAAGCACATACATACAAACTAACTTTCTTT
>Ga0187219_1000638_pt1 | contig 16789 bp, 9 predicted proteins | sample 13SPOviralmetaG_FD_130162 | JGI IMG/M metagenome (GOLD analysis project Ga0187219, IMG submission 130162) | Marine viral communities from the oligotrophic San Pedro Time Series (SPOT) site, San Pedro Channel, CA, USA - 13 SPOT_SRF_2010-07-21... | ecosystem: Environmental > Aquatic > Marine >... | reverse complement strand
TCACTATCCTTTCCATTACTATCAATCTCTTCATCTGGAGTCAACTTATCCAGAATCTCAATACTCTTCAACATATTAGTAGAATTATCAACCTCTACATCAACATCATCTCTTATTTTTGCAAGAGTCTCCAATTCTTCTATACTCTCCCCAAGTTCTTTAATATCTACAACAGGTTTTGATGGTTTAAGAGGTTCTGGTTTGATAATATCTTCAGTTTCTATCTCAAGAGGTTTATAATCATCCTTCCAGTTACTAGTATCTACTTCTTCCTTCTGTTGTTTTACCCAATCATCAGGTATAAGATTATGTTTTTCTTTGAATTGATTGTGTAGTTTGGTTGGTGTAATATTATACTCTGCACTAATCCCTCTCATAAGTCTATCAATTGACTTATAAGATGTACTTTTAAGATTTAGCAGTTCAGTTTCTAGAACCTTTACTGCTTTTATCGCACTTTGTTCTACCCTCGGGGTCTCATTAAACAAGAATGCTTCAAAAATCTTAGCATCTTTTTTAATTTTTTCTAATTCTTTTTCTTTTTTTAAACTTTTTTCTTTAACCTTCTTTTTTTCTTCACTCAAACTTGAGAAAAGGTCTCCAAGGGATACCTCTCCAAGTATTTCTTTAGTTTTTTCTTTGTCTTTTTTCTTTTCTTCACCAATAAGAGAAAAGAAATCCCCTAAGTTATCCATTTTTTATACAGATACAGTTGCATTTACAATAACTGAACCCTCAAATGCCTTCGAGACTACACTAGAACCAGAGGTTATAAGGATGTCGTAGTAGTTTCTACCTACTGTCAAATTCGATGTAATTGTAGTACCCATCGACAATGTAATTGTTCCAGTAGTTGATGCAATCCCGACAGTAAAACTACTTGAGGTACTCAAATCTTCTGGGTATTTCCTAATTTTAGAAACACCAGTATAACCAGTCAAATCAATAATTGTTTGATCAGGATTTTTCATTACAAATTTCTGAGAGAAATCTGTTCCCTTATCAATTTGTATATTTACTGATTCAGCAGCCATTGTATTCTTTTTAGGTATTTAGGTCCTTACCTGCATTCTTCAACATCTTCTGAAGGTCTGCAGTTGAACCTACAAAAAGGGCATTATTGACAGTAGTTGGTCCTTTCGATTCCTCTTCCTTATTAACATCTTTTAACTTCTTCTGAAGATCCATCAACTTATCAGTAGCATCAGAGACACTCTTAATTAATTGACCAGCAACTTCATATGCTCTTGGCATCTCACTCTCTTGAGCGAGTTCTAAGATTCCATTGATTGCTTCCTGACCTTTTTCAATGATTGAATATAAATTACCTCTGGTGTATTCGTAGTCTTTACGAATATCTTCCTTGGAATTTTCATACCTTTCAATTCTCTTCTCAATAACATTCTTCTCTGGTACTACCTCTATTGGTTCAACATCAAAAGTTTCATTGAGCTTTTCATACTTATCCATGATTTACCTCAGAAAAGATTTCCGTCAAAACCGAAATTGTCACCAACTTCAATTTGTGCATTATCTGCTTGGCTTATTGTATATACCTTCTCCCCAAGTAAATGATTTTGTAGTGGTGACTTATCTTGAGCTCTCTTAACTACTAACCTGTTTCCTGTCACATTATCTACATACATCTCTTCTTGACCGATGTAAATATAAGATTTCTCTGGAATTTTAGTTCCATCATCAACATCAATTATAGTTTCTACCATGTCAACATTCTCTGAGAGTAGAGTTGCAACTACACCATCATAATCTTTGACTGCTCTTGGAGTAACTTGATACGTAACATCTCTTTCGTATGACCTGCCACTGGTTGAACCAGCAACATATCCAACAGTAACTTTCTTGATAATGTCTCCAGAAACATCCTTGAGAGGACCAAAGACATAAGTCTTCGCCGTGAATGTCAGAGTGTATATAAGTGCTCTTCTTGTATCAAAATTACCTTCATAATCATCACTCATATCAATGTTATCCAGTTGAACCGGAACATTGATTACTTCATTCAGATTACCCAAGAACTTAATGGGGAGTGTATAACCCGGTTGAAAGTAAGGAACAATTTGTTCAATAATTTGAAGCATGTCATCATTCAATTTCGTGTAAATTGAAAGAGTGATTGTCATATTATATGGAACAGGAAGATATCCTTTCTTCGTCTCTGTCCCATCAGGATCTGTGTAAACTACCGTCTGTGTTTGAGTTGATTTTCTTGAGGAATCATACGACAGATTTGTAAATTCAAATGACATCCTCGGAAGTGTTATTTGAACCGGTGCATTCAAATCCGGGTTCTGTTTTAGTCTTGCAAGAAATTTCTGAGTAGGTCCGTAAGCAAGAGGAACTTTGACGACACTAAAGGTGGAGTCATTCTCATCTTTATGTTGAATTTGGATTCCATTGAACAAAGAACCAAATCCAATAATTACAGATCTAAAGATCTCATTGTAAAAATATTCAAACATTACTTTGAAGACATATACTTCTATTTAACAACTTTTGACTACGGCATACCAAATGGATTGGATGTTGAGAAATCTAAAATTGTTTTTGCTTCTGACTCAATGTTATCATTATCTGCAAATGGTGTGACTAAATCGTCAGTATTTACAGAACCAATTACATACTTTGCGCCAGATGTATTACCGGTTATATATTCTTGTGGAACAAAACTACCACTTACAATACTGATCTCCATAATATTTGTAACACCATTCCATTCCTTGACTCTTGCAGTTGTACCGGATAGAGAACCAGTCACAGTCTCATTAAATACAAACATTCCACCAACACTAATATCAGGATTATCAACAAACGGTGGATCGATAGTTACGACTGGGTTAGTATCATATCCAGAACCACCATCTATAACATAAATTGCAGTAACAATACCTGCACTAATTGCTGCAAGACCAACCGCATATCTAGATGGTGATGGGTAGAATGAATCGAATGTGGTAGTAGAAGAATCCCAATAATGATTAGTATCACTGAATAATGGATAAGTTCCTGCGGTCAAACCAATAGAAACATTAGGTGGCTTGACATATCCAGAACCACCATCAGTAACTGTAATTTTACGAACAGAACCATCTGTAGAAATACCAGTAGTTGCAGCTGCACCAACACCAGTATCTCCAGTTATCAATACCCAAGGTGCAACAGTATATCCACAACCAGCATCTGTCATATGAATAGCAGAAATTCTACCACCTATACCATTACAGTTTGGATAATCGTAAGATAGTGATGCAATACCTGTAGCAGTAATTCCTCCTGGAGGTGCTGAAGAGAAACCAACTTGAGGTTGAGTCACATAATCCTTACCCATATTGGTAATGAATACCTGACTAACTGCACCTGCGGGACATACCTGTGCGGTTGCTGTCGCAGATCTACCAGCACCAATTAGTGCCAGTGTCTGAATATAACCAATCTGTGCAATCTCGTCATCGATATCTTCAATACCAGTATCAATAACTTCATCTTCATAACGGAAGAGTTCACATCTTAACTCATAGACATATGTCTTCTTGAGTTGATAGAAAGGTTGTTCATGTTCTACAAACTTAATTTCAAATAACCTATCCCCAAGAGGGAAGTATATTAAGTCACCCTCTTTTGGTCGTGTCGAAAGTTCAATATCTGGAATATCTTTAATTAGTGGTGTAATATAATTCTCATATCGTTCTTTTGAAATGACAAGTTGTAAGTCATCTCTATTTTCAATACCAAACTTCGAGAGAATACTTCCCTGGCCAGTATATCCCTCATAGTTATCCACATACGCTTCAATAGGATATGCGTTAGTGAAGTCAGATTGAATAACTTCTTTTATAACAGTATTAGTTGTAACATACCTTCTGGGTAAGTAATAGACTTCTATTCCATACATCCTCAACTGTTCGTTGACAAGACTCTGGACTAGATTCTGCTCAGTTTTACTACCGTTCAGGAAAAATGGGTTGAGCATAATGTATTACCCAATAAGATCTAAAGGTGGAAGTTCATATGTACTCATCATCTTCTCTTGGATCTTATCAAGATCTGCTTGACCGTCTTCATATATTTGTCTTCCATTAAATTCAATACCACCTGGAAGCTTCACACCCTGGAACTTAATTAAATTCTGACCCCACTGCTTTTTAACAAGAGCAGTTACATATGGTTTCAGGAACGAATCGTTCCAAATTCTTGAATACTCGTTAGGATCATTTGCAGCCCAACAATCAAGAACAAGAAACTCACCAACCTGTAACTCACTCCAATCAATATCCAAATACAACCTATCAGTTCTCTGATTAAATCTAATCTGCTTATGTGTATTCAGGATGAAATTAATTGTCTCCAAATAACCCATTGTCATTGAATATGATGTCAAATCATAACCAGATGCACCAAATCCATTGAGACCGATAAAGTCATTCAACATCATTTGATATTTGACATTGAACATACCCTGTCCCATTCCACCACCAAACTGGAATGCTTTGTTTACTCCAATAATTGAAGGTGGAATTTGTATATAATTGCTATTCTGATAGTATGTAAATGTGGTTGCAGTACCTACAATATTTGCAGTTGCTGATGTTGATGCAATACCAGTAGTTCCACTTTCATTTTGAGGAGCACCAGGTGGTCTTGCTCTACCTCTATTGATATCGTCTTGAGTTACCTGATACTTTAAGTATACCTGCGTAACACCATCGAAATGTCTCTCGTTAAAATATTGAATAGCATCATCAATTAAATCCTGAACCTGTTCATCAGCAACATTGACCTCCAAAACAGGAGCACCAAGTTGTCTCAAAACATAATCAGTGAATTCTTGTCTGGTGGTAGGCTGAGCCATTTATATAAGAACTTCTATATTGACTATTTATAGTCTGGTCTTAACATCGATGTAATATCCGAAAGTAAATTCTTAATATCACTCATATCACCTTTTAGAGATAATACTTCACTCTGAAGAGAATCAAGTCTTTGTCTCTCCTTAGTCATGTTATCTCTATTTTTCACGTAGGCTTGGAACTCAAGGTTATTTTTATTAAGAATGGCTCCGGTTGAGGAGTCTCTAAAATAACCTTCCATTCCTTCTACTGGTATTAACTGTTTCATATCAAGCGAACGAGATAGCCCGAAGGGTTCTTATGAGTGGAGCATTGGACTGATCGGTCGATGTACCCACTACCTTGATACGGAAAGATGTAAATGGTATCAATTCATCAATTGTGAACTTATACTCCTTGTAGAGGTTTATAGACGGCTCTGGTTGATAGGAATCAATAGAGGGTACTCTTACATCTGATGTACCATTATTGTTTGAGATGTCAATAATAGCACCATTACTTGCAACGTTCGAATATCCAGGGAATGGGACAAACACAGTCTCTTCAGGTTTAGTATCCTGATTCAATGCATAGAACAATCTAATATCATTGTTATTAGAAATGTATGCATCCAATATGACTTGCAGAGAAGTTGCAGGATTCTCAAGAACGATATTCTTAGAAACATATACAAACGAGTTTGGATCAGTCTCAGTGCCATTGACTCTAAAGTCTGCGGCATAATTAGTAACTGGACTATTTACTCTGTTTGAGGTAAAGACCACAGAAGCGTTATCCAAGTCAATTGCAGGACTCAATCTTTCGTCAGTAGTAAACATACTGAACAACATGGAGAATGATTTCTGGCCAGGATATGAGTCACTATTCAAATATAGAGATTCATTCAGTGGTGATGCAATCATTCTCTGAGAGTTGAAGTAATTCTTACTGAAGATATTAACTTGTTCGTAACCCTCATCAACATATGACTGTTGATTTCCAGAAATACTTGAGGCAGAGACTGTTCTTACTTGAGAGATAAGGTTAGTACCAGTTGGTGTGATTGTAGTTACTTTTGGAGTAATCAACGAGAAAGGTAGGTTATAAGAACCTGCGACATCTGGACCACCACCAACAGTTCTTTCATTGAAGTATAGTGGTGGGAAACCATCTGCATTACCAGGTGCTCTATTAATACCACCAACATTCATCTGAACTTTGATGTAATAGTAATCCAAACCAATAGGTGCCTCTACCAAATCACTTGTATTGACATTTGAGAGTTGATGTTGTCTATTGATTCTTCTCAATGAAACACCATTCAGTTCATACTTACTAACGAGTTCTCCCAGATCGTGAGTTGCAATCGTAGTATCATCTACTCCTCTTACAATACCAGTCAATGTTCTGCCATTAATACCATTGTAACTAATAATTTCGTCCCCAACCTTAATGTAACCAGGGTTAGTAGCACCAACTCCAATATTTTCAAACGTAGTGAATTCAGTTGCTGCACCATCAAGAGTGATGAATGTTGTAGTATTGAATGGATATTCTTGAGCAAGACCGATTGGTATAGTGTCTGATGCTACATCAGTAAGATCAAGTCTATCTACATTCGAGTATAGACCATGATTTCTCTGGAACACCTTGATATAATCACCATTTGTTGTGATGTTTATTGGGGAAACTGGAACTACATCTCCACCAACACCATAATTAAGTTCTGTTGTAATACCAGTATTATTATCGTAGTACAGTGGATAACCTGAATTAGTTACAAAGTTACCTTGAACATTATTCAGTATCAGAGTGTTGTTTCCAAGAATGGACTCAACGGAAAGTTGCATTCCAGAACCAAGATTGACACCACCTAGATTGACAGGTGTCAGAACATCACCGACTACGTAACCAACACCACCATTGTTTATAGTTGCTGCTGTAGCAGAACCATTGGTAATGGTAATATTTGCAGTGGCATCTAGTCCTTTACCGGTAATTGATGTTAATGCAACTCCAGTATAAGATTGACTACCACTTGCAGGTACATATCCACTACCAGTGTTTGTGAGTGAAAGATTTGATGTTGCAGATCCTGCGAAGGCAACTAGTGTTCCTGTTGCACCAATATTGAGTTGCTTAACCGTATTACCTACAGTTAGATCAGTATCCTGAACCGTAGTACCGAGACCAACTCTAATTTCTCTAGAATTCATAGAGAGACCAGTTGGATCAATCTGTGAAAGTGCTGTAGGTAGATTTGGATTAAAGAATTGAACGTTACCGGAGGGGTTAAACGAAGATCTAAACATCTCAAACTTAAGGTCTTCATACTGACTTGGAGTCCATACCGAAGCATTTTGAGATTTGAATAAAGAACCAAGAAGAGGTTGTTCTGTTACAAGAATCTGACCAGCCTCTTGGTCTACAGTTCTTACATCAGCTTCACCCAATCTACTAATCCATACTTTCCACTCAACCGAGTGTGATAGTAGAACCATGGCATACTCAGTTCCACCATTTAGATACACTGGAGAATCCAATGTAATGGTATATGGAATAGAACCATCATCACTGACTGTCACGTTTGCAGGTTCAATATCAACTTCAGAGAAAGCAAGAACAGTCTCTGTTGGTGTTCCAAGTTTACATTCTCTCAGTTGGAAAGTTGCAGGAGTGTTTGCATCTTTTGATTGGAAGAATACATTGACTTTAGTAACAAAAATTCCGGTCTCATCATCAACACGGAATGTCTGTGCGAGAGGGTCTCCTCCAAAAAAGCGTGGACGTGGTGGTGGTGTGGGTCTTCGTATAATATTAGTAGTAAAGTTATTACGTGTTACATTAGTAACGTTAGTGACATTAGTAACATTAGTAATAAAATCTTGTTGAATGTTTGTAATAAAATCTTGCTGGATATTTGTGATATCCTGCTCGATTGTAGTTGTAACATCAAATCCACTTTCAACCGCAATGGTATTAGATGTGAAATTATCACTAAGAGTTCTCAGTTGACTAAAGTCTTCAGTTTCAACCGAAGCATTTCTCAAAGAGAGTGTTGCTTCTTGAGTGGTATCTACATCACCTTGTGAATAGAATGTCCCTTCTCCTGCAGTGGTTGTGGCTCCTTCGATTTGACTGTTAATTTTACTACTGGTAAGTCTAAATCTTGACCTACCAGTTTCAAACGTTGGGTTTGCATTGTTTGCACCATCAGGTACTCTGAATGATGCTTGTACAGTACCAACACTATCACTAATGAGTCTTACATTAGTGACTTTTGCCTGAGCACCACTGGTCCTACCTGTCAGAACCATCCCCTTTGAGATATAACCACTAAACTGTGGGAAATCTTCGGAAGAAAGACTAAATGTATCAACGTTTACAGTATTGGAAGATTCTGAATATACAGAATTGACAAAAACGTTTCTATCATAAGGGCTTTCGTCATAAAGATCTGTTGGATTATTATATGGACCATACTTATGATCAGACTTTGCAACCCTAAAGTTTATACGTGGAACAGAACTCGAATTGTTTTGTTGAGAACCACCATTATTCAATCTACCATTAACGGTTTCACCAACAACGAATGCTCCATGGCTCATTTCAATTTCAATCAACTTAGGTACAACAAACTTGTTGACATCTACTTGATCAAAGAATGAATAAAGTCTGGTATAAGGTCTGAATTTTGTTGCGGTAACATCAATGTTACGAGACCTCATAAAGTGAATGATGTCTCTTCTTACAACTCTATCACCAAGAGATTCTGTCTCAATTACTTCATTGACAGTTGATTGAGTTCCAGATCTTTGTTGATCTAGGGTAATTCCACCACTTGCAGAAATGTTATTAACAATCGCATCACTTGCATCAACAATTTGATTGACACCAACATCTCTTCCACGAAGAAGATTGTCTACAAGACCATTTGATATTACATCAGATGCACCTTGGAGGAATTGTTGGTCATTTGACAATGACATATCCAAGTTGACACCAACGGTTTCCCATGAATTCCAAAGAACCGGACTTACACCAGTTCTTGAACCATCTGCATTGGTAGTTACTTCTGCACCAAGAGATTCTGCAATACCCTGGAATGAACCCTCCATCATTACATTGTTGATTTCGAGTCTATTGACATCAATCCAAACATCAACATCTGGAGTCAACTTAACAGTACCTTGCCAGAACTGAATTAGGAAAGGAGTGACACTTTCAATTCTTGTTGCATATGGTTGTGTCAACCAAGATTGATCAGTGTAGTCAAGAGTGATAACTCTTCCGGTTTGTTTGATACCATTACCAACAATCTCTGCGAACTGAGAATCTTGATTGGCATCAGAAGTTGCTCCAATTCCTGGAATTGCAGTTGTTCCTAGTTGAAGATTAATTGCAGTAGTATAATGGGAAGGTCTTAGGATACCTTTCTTAGTATCAACACTATTCTTAATACCAATCGTAGAATCTTGTGGTTCAAGGGAAGAGAAGTTATCTACGAAAATACCAGACTTAAATTTGTTATTGCCATTTGCATCTTCTACAAACAAATTAAGAGTATTCGTCTCAATTTGACTCAAGGATGTGTAGTACTCAAGATTTTTAATTCTCTGCTCAAGTTTGGCGATATCATTCATTTGATATCTCTTATGCTCTACAAAATTAATTTTTGCATCAGAGGTATTATATAAGTATGCAGGTAGGAAAACATTCGCAATATTCATTGCACCACTGATACTATCAGGAAGTCTCGGTTGATCCTGAGGAGTACCTTCAATTACACTTATAGAACCTGATTTATCAATATAAATTCTATCCGCCCTTGGGAGATAATATTCATAACCAAGAGTCATTATTTCATCAGAAGCAATAATGTGATTAGAACTATGCTGATTCCCATCAACAGCATCTGCAAAATTTCTACCATCAAATTCTAGTGGTGACCTTGCACCAGCAACAACAGTATAATCAGTTACTCTGGGTCTTGCATCAATAATATCAGAATTTCTATGTCCATTTACCGTGGACAGTTTTGCATAATCGAAATTATTATAAGAATTTGCTGTGGTGATATCACCTTGATCCGCAGGATCATAATGAGCAGTTTGATAGTAAACTCTCAATCTTCTAGAAGGAATTCCGGCAGAACCCTTTCTGATAATTCTTGAATAATCATAATATCCACCCTTCTGTCCATTAGAGAACTTGAAATCTTTGGTAATGTTTTTAGAACCCAGTTTTGCACTGTTTGCAATACCATTGGTTGAAGACAGATTACCAGATACAATTTCTCCGTTTTGGAAAGTTGAACTATTCAGGTAGATAAAATATACTTTAGTATCTGTAAATTTCTCAATATATATTGCCTTGGCACCACTAGTTTGACCAGTCAGTGTCTCACCGATAAGTAAATCATTAGTTGTTCCACTAACACCATCCATCTGAGATAGTGTCATACATGGAGCAATAGGGTCTCCTACATCATCAGATTGAAATACACCATAAATCTTAGTTACATCTGGGGTATTCAGACAAATAACTTCATCTTGTACTCTTGTTCCGAATGGGTAATTGCCTGCAACCAATCCATCACCAAGAGTTGTAGAACCAATACCAGATGCAGATGAACTTGACTTATCAATAATAATACTGTTAGAGACAGAATTCAGTTTAGTTTTAGATGTAACATTACTTTTTTTAATTGTAGTAATGAGTGTGGTGTTGACATCATTTGCACCCAGACCAGTAATCTGAACTGATGCAAATCCGTTAGTGAATACAAACCTATCTTCAGTAAGAACTTCAGTCTGACCATTTGACCGGATTAAAGTATATCTTTCTTCGTCAAAGGGTAAGAATACTTCATTATCTCCAGCATTAATAACCGCAGTAGAATTAGTTGTGATATTTGTATTATACTGTCTTCTGATAATAATATCAGAGTCAATTAGGTCTACAGATGCGACATTACTTTTAGGGAATGCACTATACAGTGATTCGTTATCGGTAATATTACCAGAACCAGCGTTTCTTTGAGCTCTAGTACTGATTATTTGTACATTGGAGATAGATTCACTACTTCCTGTAGGAAGATTACCGTCACAAATACCAGAAACTGTTGTTACACCCTCGACTGTAATATTGGTTCTACCAACTCCAATCACTCTGGTAAATGTTGCAGTATCTAGATTAGCTCTAGAGAATCTTACGAGGTTACCAACAGTAACAATACCAACAAAAGAGAAACCAGGATCTACTGGAATTGAAATTCTTGAAGAATTACCAACCTCTGGTGAACAAGTTGCATTACCAATATCATAAACCGGAGTTTGAATAATATCTGCAGTGAATGTATTACCAGTTCCTACAATACCAAATACTGATTTAGTATCGGATAGTGAGAAATTAGTTGACTCAGTGACAAATCTTGCATTCTCAAGAACACCATTAAACAGAAGTCTCTCACCTTTAAAGAAATCCCCCTCAACACTATATGCAGTAATTGCCGTTCCTGCACTTACAGAATACTTAAGGAATCCAGTTGCTCCACTTGATTCACCTTTAACATAGGAAGATGTGTTAAGTGTTACTGGTTCGTTGAGTGTAATATCAGTATATGTCTGAACATCGAAAAGTGAGAGATCCCAAACGTTCAAGTCAGCGAAATTTGTGTCATAAGAACCAGACTCAAGTGCAAAGTCATAGATTCTTGCAATACCAATTTCTTTACCTGGTGCAGTTTCTTGATTTGAACCAACTCTTCTACTTCTAAGACTCAGGGTATTTGTAGTGTTAATACCAATAGTCGGAGATCCAAAGACTCTATTAAGTGCTATAGTTGGACCGAAACCAAAATTAAGACCTTGATTTTTTAATTGCTTGGTTGCTCTTGGTTTTGGAAAATCAATTAAAGAAGGTACGATAGTTTCTACTTCATAACCTTTGACATATGCTTTACCCGGAGAAATTTTATAAACTCCGATATTATCATCAGGTGTATTTCCAGACTGAGTAGTTTGACCGGGATTATATATTCCTCTGTTTCCTTCCTCGTTGTTCAGACTGTTTTTTACACTAGTAACAAATTCTTTTACATAATAATGACCAGATTCATCAAAAGTTCTTTTTGCAAACTCATCACCTAGAAAATTATACTCAGTATCTCTATTAATTAATCTTAAAACACCATTACTGACTTCTGAAAGTTGAACAAAGTTACTTTCGTCAAAATTATCGAGAGGCTTTTTAGCCAATATTGGTGTTATCTTAAGTCTATCTGCACCAGGTGCAGTATAATTATTAAATCCTTGTGCATTATCATTCAACGATGGGTCAACATCGGAAGAAATGATCTCTTCAATAATATCAAGACCAACTCGGTAAGATGGAGTATTACTATACTGATCAAGAATTAGAGTTTGAGTTGCAACATCAACAAAATAACCTCTCAGAAAATAAATTCCTTGTGAAAGGTTGAAAGACGAACCGATAACAGGAGCATTTTGAGGAATTGTAGAACAAAATCCTTCACCAGATGCAATGAAAGTCGATGCGTAATTAATATTTGTACTTGTGGTTAAAACTTCTCCACTAATAAAAGTACTTACATCTTCCTCAGAAGATGAGTTTTCGTAGTTAACATATAAGGTATAAGTTCCTCTATCTGATTCACCTTCAGTAATATAAGTTACAACACGTGCAGTTACATTTGACGATTGGCCAGTAATAATCGTCCCAACTAATTGATCGAGATATATGCTTACGGGTATACCAAGAAACTCGGGTTCAATCTGAATTCCATAAAAGTCTTTGACATAGGTCAAATCACCAGGAATAACCTTAGCACCTTCTTTGAAGAAATGGTTACCCATGTCTTCGACTTGATTCTGAAGAATTGACTGCAGACCAGTTAATTCTCTAGCCTGAACTGGATAGCCAGGTTTGAAAAGAATCTTGTAATAATTTTGTTTAGGATCAAAGTCGTCAAAATATGGAGCGACGTTTAGATTAGTTTCCTGTGGCATATCTCTTAGAATTGCAAGATAACTTTAACATCTTCTTTCTGAGAAGAGGATCGGGTAACAGAAGGTCTATTATCAACATAAATGATATCGCCAGAATATTTTTGTGATTCTGGGTTCGATACTCCTTTTGCGAATTCCTGACCCAAGTAGTATGTCCTACTATTTATTGCCGTGGAAACACCAGTAAAGTTGACATCAATATCCAACGTATTACCTGAAGTGGGAACAATATTAATAGTACCACCATTAGTTGGTGATGCAGTAAATTCTAATTGATTGAATCCATAGACAGGAACAGTATTTTTTGTTCCGTCAGTATTAAATCCAGAAGTTCTTCTATCCTGCCAATACTTCAGAACACCAGTCTGATTGTCATAAGAAACAACTTTTCCTACAGCAGTAGAACCAAGACCAACAGTTTGAGTTACAAAGGAGTCTGCAGTAAATACTGCTTCACTGTAACCAGTACCTACCAATTTAAGTGCATACAGAGCACTTGCCTTATCTTTGGTAAGAAATGACGAAGAATTATAATTTGTTGGATTTTTTACAATTCCTACTCGGGCAAATTGGTTACCAGTAATAAAGTCAGGGTTTTGGGTATCATTCTCAAATCTTGCATAAGATAGAACATTGTATGCACCCAGTTCAGAGTAAATATCAGCACCATGACCTCCAGGAGGAGGAATGATTACATCAAAGACTGGAGCAATTGTTCCATTTGGTACACCACCACTCTTCAAATCTAGTGTACCGAAGGTATAACCATGACCACCTCTAGAAACAGTGACGGATTCTACCTTTGCGTCATTATTAATAACAACTGTAGCTTCTCCACCTCTACCATTACCTAGAATAGGTACTCTAGTGTAAGTGACATTTGCAGTTCCAATACCAACACCACGATTCCTAATGGTTACAATCTTAATTTCACCACTATTTGCAGCATTCTCTTTTACTGGTGCATAAGATGCATTAGTATCCCAATCAGTTGGTACGGCAATATAACTTGTAGAATCAAATTTAATGATTTGATTTGGTTTGATAGTATAAAGATACTTCCAAATATATCCATCACCACTACTACCAGCCTCTCTAGGCTCTAGGTCAGTAAAGTTTGGTTCGTCTAGTGATGGACCACCTCTATAACTATTTTCCGGGTTTGCATTATTGAACAGACAAATATAAACTTTATACTCACTATTCATTACATAGAAATTTGAGTCATAAATGTCATATGAGTTAGAAGGAAGAGATGGGTTATCTCTCGTAATATCATTTCTCCACATATCATATGTGGTTCCAGACTGCCATACAATCTTTCTAACAACCTGACTTACATCAGTAGAGTTGATTCTCTTAAGAGCCAACATCGTATCCCAATAATCATTGGATTGATCTAAACTATCTTTAGGTGCCGGGGGATTCGAGTCCCAGTCACTTTGAAAATCTGCAGGGTCTGGTAAACCAATCCACGCGTAATAAGAATTAGAAGAATTCTGGACATCATCCACGAAATTCTTTGCATTCAAAATACGTAATTGATCTGTAATTATCGCAGCCATTTTTACCGGACTTTTTTGTTATTTAGACTGTAAACAGGTCGGGATATACTACAACAGTTCCACCCATACCCGCATGAGCAGTACATTGATAATATAGTGAGTTTGGTGCATCAAATGGGACATCAAAAGTTGTAGTTCCATTTGATGTGGTTCCCTCTACGGATATACCGTTAGTATATGCAGCACCACCATTTGATACTCTAATTTCAAATGGGTGAGCATCCATATTATTGACAAATTCGTATTTTTGTCCTCTTGCCAGGTATATGACAGGATCGGCTGTAGCACTTAACCCACCAGGACCAGTAAATTGATAGTGAGTACTACCATCTGCACCAAGATTCCATTTACCCGAAGTGATATTGGATGCATCCCCATAGTATGTTGCACTGGTCACAACACCTAGAGTAGAAATACCAGAGACGACCAATGAATTAGTACTTACATTTGTCGTACCTACACCAACACCACCTGATGCTGCAATGGTAACAATACCTGTTGGACCACCAGTAAGTGTAATATTAGAACCAGCAATAATTGAAGTCACAATACCAATCATACCAGAACCATTTGCTCCAGTAAGGGTCGTAACAACACCGGTCATACCAGAACCATCTGCCCCAGTCAAAGTTGTAACAACACCAACCATTGCAGAACCATCAGCACCAGTCAGAGATGTGACTACTCCAGTTAGATTCGAACCATCACCATAATATGTTGCACCAGTGACAATACCTAATGTGGAGATACCAGACGCCTTAAAGTATCCTTGTACATTTACACCACCATGTCTTGTCTCAAGTCTCTTGTTATTGTTATAGTAGAGTTCAACACCAAAGTTACCATCAACATTGGTCGCCATGACTTGAGTTGTTCCGGCACCACTAGTGTAGTTTTGGGTATCTGCCTTAACATTTAAACTGCCAACATCGGCACTAATGACATTTCCATCAGAGTCATTATGGAAGAAAGTAAATTCTGAGTTGTCACCTAGTATAAATTTTTTGTCGTCTGTCATCAATAACGATGAACCAATACTTACATCACCAGTTAGTGTTGAAACACCACTCACACTTAGAGATGAACCAATACTTACATCACCAGCCAATGTTGAAGTACTACTAACTCCCAGTATTGCTACAGTACCAACACCAGTAATGTTCAGGTTTCTGCCAGTAACTTCATCATAGACAACATCATCTAGTACATATAAATCACCACCAACATAAAGGTCACCACCAGTTGTAGTAATACCACCACTACTCGCAAGTGTGGTAATACCAGAAATCAATACCGAACCGGTTATTGAAGTAACACCGGTTATTGATGTTGCCCCAGTTATTGAGGTAACACCAGTTATTGATGTTGCTCCGGTTACTGAGATTGCACCTAGTGTAGAAACACCACTTACATTCAAGTTTGTGGTGGTTATCTGAGATGGTGTAGGTGCAGATATTTCGACAGAACCATATGCGGTACTAACACTGACATTAGTACCTGCAGTAATTTGAGTTACAATACCAACAAGGGTGGTTGTCCCATTACCAACAATGTTATAAAGTTCAACAAAATTACTGTTAATCTTTTCGGCACCTTCAATAAGTGAGTCACCTGTTCCACTATTGGGAGATGAACCCGTATTAATACCTTGGTATGCCATCTTCTATACAGAATCCTTTTCTATGTTTGTATTTATCTAAACATTATAATTATTGAATTTCAAAGGTTCAAATCTTTGTACAAGAGGTGATGATGATAATCCACTATAACCTTCAGGGAAGAACTCTAGAGCAGTTGCAGGAACTCTGTTTATGAACTGAAGTTTACCCCATGTGTATTCACCGAAAATACGAGAGTTATCAAATGTACCAGAACCAGAAGAATATCCTTGACTTGTAAACTCAATTCTTCGAACAACAGTGACACCGAGACCAATACTCGAAAGATTCTTGGTTACATTTTCCGCATTCTTGACATAATATATTCCATCAAAGTTATTATCAGTAAATATTCCCACATTCGAGTCATTGACGAGGAAGAAATCACCAGGAATCAATTGACTGACCGTAACGGCAACACCTGCAATAGATGCATCTCTCATGTAAGAATCTTCTGGGATATGTAGTTCAATAAACGCAGTATTGATACCTGAATGTGCATAACCAACGATATTACCATAATCACCAAAGTATGAGGTAACTCCAATCTTCTCTCTTCTGACAGAAGGTTGTTGAATAAGAACAGTAGGTGCCTGAGTGTATCCTGTTCCTGCATTAGATACAGAAATCGATATTACACCATCACCGGTTACTGAAGCAATACCTGTTGCTCGGGTTCCATTGAGTACATC
>Ga0187219_1000636_pt1 | contig 16791 bp, 20 predicted proteins | sample 13SPOviralmetaG_FD_130162 | JGI IMG/M metagenome (GOLD analysis project Ga0187219, IMG submission 130162) | Marine viral communities from the oligotrophic San Pedro Time Series (SPOT) site, San Pedro Channel, CA, USA - 13 SPOT_SRF_2010-07-21... | ecosystem: Environmental > Aquatic > Marine >... | reverse complement strand
AGAAAAGTTTGATTACAGTACGCCATATGATTACTGGGGTGCTTCTACACACGATGGTCGTTATGGGTGTATGGGAGTTGGAGAAGACCGTTCATCTCTTATTAATATACTTTATGAACTGAGGTCATCAAGCACCAAGGTTTATAAAAAACTGGATGATGGACCGAACTTAACAGCTCTGTCAAAAAAACAATATCTGGAATACTTGTTTAAACAGTCAGGAAAAGAAAAAGAGTTTAAAAAATCATATACAGTCAAGAAATTAAATAAGATGTATCTTCAATTCTAAAATAAAAAAAAATACAGTTAAGAAAAAACCGCGTTAGTATAGTAAGAAAAGAAACAATAATGACGACCTACCTTGACCTGCTTCCTCTCGAACTTACCGAAATCATTTACGAGAAGAAGAACCAAATGGAACACAAGATTGAAATGAAAGAATGTTTCGGGGACATCCACAACTGGAAAATATTTGACTGGTGTGGCGATCCCATCTCTATTAGGACAATGGTGATTGCTATAAAAGAGAATAAAGAAGAAGAAGAAGAAGACTGGACAGCCGACGGATTTATCGACGATGGACGAGATTACATAATCGACCAAGACCACCCAAATAGATACATAATGGTGGGTGACCCACCAAATTAAAAAAATAAAATTATATAATAGTAAATAAATAAAATGGACTGCTTTGAAAACTTTTGTAAATTTTTTAGAAACAATCAAGATGATTATGATGAACTAATGGAAGAAAAAGATCACATAAAACAGGTGTATGATATGGAGTTCAAAGGTAAAGAGTTTATGGCTATGTTCTACATTAATGCTCTCTACAATGATAAAATCCCAGTCCACGAAATAATTAAAAGACTGCCCAAAGAATACATTCCATTGCTCAGGAGAACTTTGGTCAGTCGGATGAAACCTAAGAGACTATTAGTAGAATGGTCCAAGATGAAATTAGAGTTCGACAAAATAGAACAGTATAATAAAAACAAAGTACAAGACTACAATTATTACAGAACGATATATCCCCAAAGAAAAATCTCAGTAGAATAATAATAATGAGTACAAACAAAAATGAATGGAACAAGAGACACGGATTTTCAAAAGACGCTGGTCACTCAAAAGCAGAAGTGTCACGAGTGTCTAAGATCCCTATTAGAATTATTAATGAAGTTTATAAAAGAGGCGTGGGTGCTTTTAAAACTAACCCTTCATCGGTTCGACCACAGGTTACATCCGCTGAACAGTGGGCCTGGGGAAGGCTCTATTCGTTCGTGAATAAGTTGGAAGGTAAAAAAAAATTGAACCACGACTTGGACCTCGCAGAAAAGGTATTAAAGAATAGATAATATAGTATGTCATATGTAATGACCCGAAATGACCTCGGTGGGAGCATATACCACAGGTAAGAAGTTCAAAAGAAGTCCAAACCAAAAGCCAAATTTATTTTCTGAGAGAGAAGAGGCGTACAACTCTATCTCTCTCACTAAATAAAAAAATAATATTATTACATAAAGAATGGATAAATTACATAAAGACATTGTTGAGTTAAAAGAACTCACGCATAAACTTCTAAAAATATTTTCTGAGCCTACTAATAAAGAGGACAACAAAGATGCCAGCAAAGACACCCGAACAACTCGCCAAACTTGCCCTTGCCCGCGAGAAGGCTTTGGAGATCCGAAAAGCAAACGCTGAGATTACACGCCGTGAGAAGGAGCTCAAGAAGATTGAGAAACAGGAGCGTGCTAAGAAAGTGAATGAACGATATGAATTAATGAAAAATCCTAAACCACCTGCCGAACCTCAGGCCGAACCAAAAATTTTAGAAGAAGAACCATACGATCCAGAGCCAGAGCCCGAGCCAGAACCCGAGCCGGAGGTTCAGGAGAAACCGAAACCTAAGCCTAAAGCTAAACCAAAGAAGAAGAAGAAAGTCATTATGGTCCAGCAACCAGAAGAGAGTTCCTCAGACGAAGAGGAAGAAATCGTGTATGTAACACGCCCACCAAAGGAAAAGAAGACCAAGAAGATTTACGCTTATAAAGAACCTGAACCAGTTATTCCAGCATCCCGACAACCACCTCCCACATTTTCGGCGATGGGTTCGGATCGCGAGGCACTTGTACGCAGGATGTTCAGTTTCAGTTAGTTTTTTATTTTTTTATATTATATTATAACAAATGTTTCTCTTAGATGTTAAACCAAGTACTCGCAAGGATAAAAAACTGGTGGCGACCTTCTGCCTCTGCCGAGAGAAAAACGCCTGCCGTGGAAGCAACCACCGCGTCGTCCATTTTGGACAAAAAGGTTCAGAAACATTTACAGAAGGGGCGAGTGAGGAGAAGAAAAAAGCTTATCTTGCTCGGCACGGTAAAAGTCCAGGAGAGGATTGGTCAGACCCGACCACCCCAGGAGCATTATCGAGATGGCTTCTTTGGTCTCAAAGAAGCCTTGGAAAAGCAGTCGAAAGTTTCAAGAAAAAATTTAAACTCTAAATAATAAAGAAATATGAAGACAGTCAAAATAAAAAACACGGACATCGTTGTACCGAAAGGTCCATCAGGTGTGTATGAGACTGCGCCCGAACTACCTAAATGCCACGGTATCTTTGTTGCGGTTGCTCGGAGAAAAGGTGGGAAGTCCGTGGCGGTTTCTAACCTTGCTCGGATGATGGATTTCGATAGAGTGTTCCTCATCAGTCCAACAGCCACATCGAACAAAGCAATTCTCGATCCACTCGGTATAGATCCAGAAGATGTTTTCGAGGATCTTGATGATAAAAACATAATCAACAATGTTATTGAAAAGATTAATCAAGAAAGAGACGAGTATGAACAATATTTAGAACAACTAAAAGAATATAAAAAGTTTTTGAAAATGTTGAATGAACCAACAACTTCTATTCCAGATGAGATGCTCCTACAATTTTATAATGGTGGGATGTTCTCGCCACCTCAACATCGTTGGAATGGAAAGAAACCAAAGATGGCTCTGATTGTGGATGATGCTCAAAATAGTAAAGTCTTTTCCGGTAAGATGTTGAGTAACCTTTGTATCAAACATAGACATTACGGCCAGCTGAAAGAAGGGAATGCTTTGGGTATTAGTGTCTTTATAATGGCTCAGAACTACAAGTGCGTGTCTGGTGGTCTTCCCAAACCAGTTCGAGGCAATGCGACAGGTTGGATGCTTTTTAAAAACTTCAACGAAAAAGAAAAACAATTTGTAGCAGAAGAATTAGCGATCGACAACATCCACAAAGATGATTTCATTAATATGTGGGATGACATTTGTGATAGTGCCCCGCATACTTTCCTATTTGTGGATATGGATAAAAAGGATCACCACCAGTCCGCATTCAGGAAAAACTTTTCAGAGTTCATTGTAAGAAATAAGAATTAAATTGTTTTTATAATTTAAATGACAATTATGACAAGTAAAACTTTTATACAAGATATTCTAAAAAAGAAAGGCAAGAAAGGTGCTCCTCGTGGCGCTGGAACACTGACAGCCCAAGCCAAACAGCACAGTATGTCTGTCCCCGAGTTCGCCAAGGAAGTTGAGCGGTGTCCTGACAAATACAAGACGATTACAAAACAGCGAGTGTCGCTCTACAAAACTTTATCGAAAATGAAAAAATAAAAAAAAAACTTTTTAAAACAATTTTAATAATTATTATTTTTTTACAAATTAATTATTAAAATGTTTTTTTTATAAATTAATTATTTATTTTTTTTAGTAATTACCAGCATTCATAAATGGGTTCGCCATTTCGGGTGTGATTTCAATACCACCAGCGCCACCAGCGCCTTCCATTTGTGGTGGAGCAACGGCAAGGCGAGGTCCAGCTCCTGCTGTCATAGCAAACTCCATCTCTTCAGCTTCATCCATTTCCCCAGTTTCTGGGTCTTCTCTAAAATCCTCAATTGTCATAACTTCGGGAGCATCGGGTGCGGGTACAGCCATTGGAGCACCATCATCTCGGCGTGGAATAAAACCTTCACGGGAGGCGTAGGGCACAGCACGACCTGTAAATGGATCGTAATCAACAGCGAGCTCAACCTCACCAAAGGCCCGTTGCTCAAACGCCTGCGCTCGGTCTATAAAACGGTCTTCTGAAATTATACCCGCTTCGAATGCCTCGCGCTCCCTGTCATACTCCGCCTGATACTGACGGATGGCTGCCAAATACTCAGCATCCCCGCTGTCAGCAGAGAAACTGGAAAGACTATCCAGACTATCATCTGAAAACAAAGCACTCATCAAACTTTCATCTGAGAAGATACTGGACAAATCGCTTTCATCATCAACAATAGCCATCCCTCGGTCTGCTAAAATTTTGAGGCGTTCGGCATTTAGTTTATCCATCAACTCTGAGGCGTGTGGCGCTAACTCGAAAACCTTTCGGGCAAGTTCCGCCAGTTTGGTACGGCGTCCTGGAACAGGTTGTCCAGAAGCAACAGCGAGGGAAGACATCGATCGCATATTGTGGTGCTTCCTTTCTCCAGAACATTTCTTATATACAAGGGCATCAAAATCTTTGTACTTCATATTGTTTCTTTTTTTGAAATATATAAATAAATTAATACTAAAATATTTATTTTATAGTAATATAATAAAAATGTCATTTAGTTTAGGTCCATCAGCAGTCGTCGGTACTTTATATTATAAAGACCTTGAACCACCTGTCTCAACAATCGAAGAACGATTTACGGCTGACACAGCTATTGAAAAAGATAAAGTAGTTATGCTGAAACAAAACGGAAAGGTCGAAGCAGTCACGGGAAACGATGCTCTCAGCCCAGCGTTTCCAGTTGCTCCGTATCAAGCCTACGATGGCACAGGGACTGGTCCAGGTGACTATCCATCCCCAATGTATATTTCAGCAAGCAAGGTTTTATTCGGATATGAAGACAGCGGAGCAAAAACTCTTAATTTTCGATATGCCGAAGTTAGTAAAACGAGCTCTCCGCCTTTTGACTTCCCAGACAATCCTATTGTGTTGTACCCAGCCGGCACAACAAATATAATCAACCAATCTCGATTTATTTTTGATGAGCTAAATGCCAGTCAATCTGAAGCCAGAGGTGTTGTCGTGTGGAATGAAACTGGTGGAACTCCAATCAAAACAGGAACTTGGATCGCTGCGTGGTCATTTGACATTGGGTCTCGAGTGGCAAGCTTTGGAACACCTTTTTCCCTTTTCCCTACAACTGGTTACGATGCGGACGCCGTATTTCTTACCGATACTCGCCTCTGTGTTCTCCAAGCGAACAACAGGGTTAATCTGATGACTGTCGATTGGAATACAAGAATACTAACATTACAGGTCTTTGTGTTTGCTGACCCAGCCCCAATTCCAACTTTTACATTTCCACAAATTACCAAAGTAGTTGATGGCACTGATTATTACATTCAGTCCTGGTATGTTACAGGTTCGCCACTTCGTCCCAAATGTACTCCACAAAAAGTGGATCTCGCCACCAACAGTTTTACCTTCGGAACTTCCGCCGTGGCAACTCCCACTTCATCACAGGTTGCGATAAATAAAACCCCGAGAGACAACAAATATTTTTATCCATTGATGAACCTCAGCAGTCCAGGTCTTGGTTCTCAGGAATGGGTCTTCGACAAAGATACGAATACTATGACGGCAGGTGTGTCCTCTTTTAGTCTTTCCGCAGGAGCACCAAACGCTATCGAGTATCTACAATTTATTCCGCCAGGTGGTGGACCAACCAAGAACTATTTGGTTTGGTTTTCCGCTGCCTACATTGTAAATTATCCTGCTGCTGGGTACTATGACTTGGACACAGCAAGTAATTTCGCTTCCACTATTGTTACCTCAGCGCCTGGTGAGCCAGGTGGTATGGCGGTCCTCCAACAAGATTTAGACATTGTGCTCGCGTGGTTAGGTTCTGGGGATGCCCGGTGTGCCCTATGTGACCTTGGTGACCGCACAACAAATCTGAACGCCGATAGAATTATTGGTGTGGCGAAAGACAGCGGGGCTATTGGTGACAACATCCGTGTTGAACTGCTTGGCTCTGTCGCTGTGGTGGATACTTTGGAGACACTTGTTCCCCTATCGGATGTCTATGTCGAAGCTGACGGGAAAATCACACAGACAAAGAACATTGGAGATGTGAAGATTGGCAAAGCTCTTTCAGCTACAAAAATACTTTTAACAACAACTCCTGAAGAGTTTTAAATAAACATAAATTAAATTATTGTTTTATTTCAAAAGAAAATGAATATCTGTAAAAAATATCCACATTTGAACATTTGTAGAGGTGAAGAAGAGGAGCGTGTCTTCAAAGCGAGAGACCGGGTCGCTTCTGGGAAACCCAGACGCAGACCAGAAGTATCAACAAGCACAGAACCACCTCGAAGAAATATTACAGACCTTCCAGGAACAAAGAAACCATTTGTTGGACCACGCCAAGCAACTACCCGAAGAGACTTCAGACCTGTCCAAGCAGAGAAAACATTTGTTGGACCACGGCAGGCAACTGCTCGAAGAGACTTCCGCCCTGTCCAATCAGTTGATGAATTGGGAGATGTTCCTGCGAGAGATGAAGACGGACGCAGAAACAGAAATCACAAACCAATCTCAATCAGAAATGTTGAAAATCCAGACATCCAAACAGTGAAGTTCGTCAGAGAGGTTCGAAAGAGAGTTGGAGCAGAAAGAGAAAAGTTTTTGAAAAAATTAGACTTGGGAATAAAAGTAGTAGAACATCCAGAAGAAGAAATCCTCAATTCTTACCTGGCCGAAGCTGCGTATCGAAACGCCTACAAAAGCACAAACAAAGCTGAAGAGTTTGTTCAAAACGGAAAAGATTTAGTTCCTGAGTTGGAGTTTATGGAAGTTGTTCGCGATCCTCGATTTACAAACAATGAACATATTGCTTTTAGAAATACGCAAACCGGTAAAAGCTATATTTCATACCGTGGCTCAGACGCAGATTTCTTCAAACCAGAAGCCAATGTGGAAAGCGTTATCAGAGGGAAAGCCCCTCGTATGAAGAACGCTGCCGACTGGGGTACAAATCTATATACCCTTGGTGGGAAAGAACATCTCACAGAAAGATACCAGGGCGCTGTCAATGTTGCCCGTGAGTTTGCTGAGTTTGAGGGCATTCCAGTTGAAGAATTAGGTGTTACAGGACACAGTTTGGGTGGCGGACAAGCAGACTTTGTTTCTGAGATGACGGGTGCTAAATCCTATTCTTTCAGTCCAGCCCGTAACCCTCTTGCTTCCAGATATAGAAGAGCACCACATCCAAAAAGTAAAATTAATTCTGTTTCGACCATTTTCGATCCGGTCAGTCTGGCCCGGAATGCGTTTGCCCGTATGAAAGGTGGTGAAGCTCCTCACATTCAACACACAAATTACACCGCTGTACCAGGACACGAAGGGAACTGGACAGAAGCACACGACCATTTCAGACAGCATTTGGAAGGTGTTTTCAAAGACGCCGAAACTGGTAAATTGGTTTCAAGGCGTTCATCCATTTTGAGGAATGTTTCATCTATGGCAGGCGGGAGGCTCGCTTCTGCTTTCGGAAAGATTTCTACTGGAGCTGGTATTATTGCTGGCGCTACGCTTCCTCTTGCTCTTGAACCAGAATATGATACAAAGAAAGAACAAACATTTAGAGGTGCTGAGACTGTCGCCTCAAATCTTGCTCTTGAGGTTGCTATGAGTGAGCAGTTGTTTAGAATAAATCCAATGTTCGCCCTTCTTGATGAACCCGGGATGATTATGACTATTGTAGATTTCGATCTAAACTTGTCCCCAGCAGACAAACACAAGATGCTCAAAGCCATAGGTATAAAAATCAAAGATGAACCCTACAAGTTCAAAAAGCCACCAAAAGGCATTCGAGCTTTCCAGACTTCCGAAAGAAAAGCCCAGGATGAGGAGTTGGCTGTTATTCAGAGGAAAGCAGATGCCTATGGTTTGTCCTTTGCTCAGGCTGAGCGAATAGATGTTGAGAGCGACCTGGGCGCACCTATTGGCGATGACCATATATACACCTCATTACACGCCCTTCCGTCAGAGCGTGGAGACACTGGACAGGCACTTCCAGACGGAGCATTCAGGACTGCCAGCGGAAGAGTTGTGTATGAAGTTCCCTGATTATTTTTTTCTTTTCTAAATTATAAATAACAAAGATGGCAGAAGAAGATTGGAACTCCACCCCGCTCACAGAAATCCAAATCTCAATGATTTCTGAATTAATGAAAATGAACCCAGAAGAAGACCAGTTGTATGTAGAGAGCGTGGATCGACTTGGCACAGGACAACCAGACAAACTAAAAGAGATTGTGGATAATATGAAAACCAGAGAGAAAACAAAACCAGTTCGATTGACAGAAGAAGAACTAACTATAAAATCTGTAGATGTGTTTGATGAAGAAGGTAATAAAGTTTAAAAAATAAATAAATATTTATATTATAAATAACAAAGATATGAAGACCGTGTACTACCGTAATGTAATTCTTGATAGCGAGAGTGGGAGTGTTCGCGGTGACCAACTGGCCACGAAGCTGAATTTCCCACCATACAACTTCCAGGCAAGACACGGCCAATTAATGGGGATGCGCCTCTCACAGTTTCAGATGCGTCGCAACTTTTATAATATAAATGAGACCAACAACCAGATGTATTTGTACGATCCAGCCGGAGCGGGTACATACACCGCGATTACCATTGCTCCAGGTGACTACACGACGATGGCTGCTCTGAACACAGCTTTGACTGCTGCCGTGGCGGCTGCTTTTGTTGGTTCAGCATCTACCTATGACCCAATCACTCGCAAGTTTACAATCACTATGGCGGGTACGCCAGCAGGCTCTTATCTGACCTGCTTTCAGTTGAAACAATCGAACCCACCAGTTGGCATTACCAACGACCAAGCCTTCCAGGATGTTCACGAAATCTTGGGTTGTCGCCGAACCACAGATGCTGATTTTCCTACACCAACCACAGCCCCTGTAAATGTCTTTGGCGGTGCTGGTCCATTTGTGTCTCCTTTTGCCGGCTCTCTCAATTCTATGGAGTGCGTGTATGTTCGTATCAGTCTCCCGACAAACAATTACCAGTCAGTAAATTTTGAACGAGACACTCCGCTGTCTTCGAATGATGTTATCCCCACACAAATACTGGCTCGCATTCCTCTGATTTATCCAGCAGGCGATCCAGAAACTCGGGCAGCTTTTATCACATTTGAAGATCCCAACAACTTGTTCCCAATTCTTCTGGACCTCCAACAACTCAGCACGGTCGAGTTTTTTGTTACGGATGACAAAGGCCGTCCTATTCAGGCCGTTGCTCCAGGACAGGCGGAAGCAGGCCAACTTTCCTACAAGATGACTATTGCTTGGTCTCTGCTCGAACACGAAGTCCCACCAGCAAGTCACAAAGTTTCTATGCCACCACCTTCGCACCAAAATATTTCTCTGGGATATCAGTAAAAGAGAAATAAAGTTTTCGAAAGAAAATTATTTTTATTATAATAAAAGAACCAACTATGAGTTACATTCCCGCTGATATGATGTATGCCGTCGCGCATATGAAACAGGTGTCGCGAAATATGTTCCGTCTGGAACAGACCTCATCTGCGACTGCCGGTCCGAACCGGACGGTGACGGTGAACCTCCCGTCCAACGCGATCTTAGATATGAAGTCCCTCCGTTTTTGCTTCCGTGCTACCTGCGAGGGTGCTACGGTCGGTGGTGCGACTGCCCACGGTCTTCTTCCAGGCTACGCTTCTTCTATGATCCAACAACTTTCTGTTTTTATTAACGGCCAGCAAGTTCAGCAGGCTGCCCCAGAATACCACTCTATCGCTCAAGCGCTTCGTCTGAGCGAGAACTGCCTTGACCGCGAGAACTCAGTAGACAAAATCTGCTCCCACTCCTACATCACAGGTGGCAATGTCACTGCCTCAGATGACGAACAGATTGTTGTTCAGGACTGGTGTGGTTTCCTGAACGAGGCATCCAGCAGGTACATAAATTCAGGTTTGGTAGGAGATATTCAGTTGAGACTTGTGCTTTCCGGTAACGATTGCCTCGTCCCTGCCATCGATGGTGCGCAGGCCGGCGATCCTCTGACCACGGCTGACCAGCGCAACGCTGCCGCGGGTATTAAATACTCCACCAGCGATATGTACTTTACCATTGCTTCCGTAAACCTTGATGACGAGTACGACAGCATTCTCCGCGAGCGTCTGGCTGCGGGTGGTCTTGAAGTTCAGTTCAAGGAACACTACGCCTTTGAGCTGGGTAACATTACCTCAGGTGCGGCTGCCCTTCGTGCTGCCCTGTCTTCTCAGTCCATTGACAAGCTCTCCTCCTTCTGGCGCGACAGCAACCACAACACTGTTGGTGTCCCCGCCCACAAACTTCCAGGCGCTACGGGCACTGGTGGTGCGGTGAGCAACCAGCTTCGCTTTCGTGCCTACAACGGTGGCGTTTCTAAACTGCCAGGTAACGGTCGCTCCTCTTACTCCGTCAATTCCATCAAATACCCTCAGTTCGACAAGACGCTGGTCGATTGCGCCTGCGACCTCGGTTACAACCAAAACAAGGTTGGCCAGAACGAAGGTCACCAAGTTACTTCCCGTGCCTCTTTTGAGGATGGTAAATATGTCAACACTCTGCTTATGAATGTTCCCGACAAACGCGGTGTTGCTGTGAAGTCTGGTTTTGATGCTCGTGGTCTTAACTCCGCTATCGTTTGGGATGTCCGTGGTGCGACTGTGCCTCCAGATAACGCCAACACCGGTGAAACAGGGATCTTGTCTGCCTTTATGGTTGCTTCGACCACGGCCACCCTGTCTATCAAACTTGGCCGTGATTTGATGGTTATCTATTAGATAAATTATAAAGTTTAAATGTTTTATTTGTTTTTTAAATAGTAAAAAGAAAGATGAAGCCGAACGCCTACACCATCGCCGATAAAGTGGCTTACCCAGCAAATGGAATGTATGGGAAACCAAAATTTCAGATCTACCGACCATTTTTCGAGACCGACAACACGCTCCGACGACAAAAAGAAGATAAGCAAGTTCAGAACCTCAGTCCTATGAACCAAGTTGGAATAACCCACAACCCCTACAACCTATCTCTCGGCTGCCGAAGCATAACCGATTTGAAGCAACAGGGTACAATTGGACCAACTGGTATCTCGCTGGACACACAGAAAGCCAATGTGAGACCGCCAACATCCCTTGAAACCAAAAGTTTAGTTCAGGCCAGAGCCGGGCGCTTCGGCGCTAACTGGTCACAAAGTAACCAATTTAAAGCCGTATCTACTTGGGCATAGACCACCCAGACCACCAGCCAGTTTTAAAAAAAATAATTTATAAATATTTTGAAATAAAAAAGTAATTATAAATTATAATTAAATGTCCTTTTCACTCGGTCCTTCTGCTACCTGTGGGCAACTCACTGCCGATAAAGTTGACGCGAAAGAAGTAACCCAGCGCTTTGGCTCTGTCATCAGCACTGCCGGTGACCTCCCAAAGTCCGGTCTTTATTTTATTGCTCCACCCGCTAACCCAACTGCTTACACTCTTCCTGCCGGTGTGAATGCCGGTGATAAAATAGAACTCATCCACCAGGGCGGTGGTAATGACGCTGACATCGCTATTGCCGACCTTCACGGTGCGTCTGTGAGTGTTTCGCTTGCTGGTGGTTCTTCTACTGTTTCCCTTGTATGGAGTGGCACAGAATGGTACATCACCAACCGTGCCTCATCCTCCATTGCTGTTGCTGCTGCCGTTGCCAACCTTCCAGTGGTTGCCTAAATTAAATATTTTGAAATAAAAAAGTAATTATAAATTATAATTAAATGTCATTTTCTCTCGGACCGAATGCCTCCTGCGGTGAATTGGCCGCATCCAATCTTGATGTTCCCTACGGTTCAGGGTTGCCAGTCAAAACCCTGACCTTTGCCGATAATGGTACAACTCTCAATGAAGTAAAGGGTCTATTTCTGGTGGATTATTCTGGTGGAAACACCACAATTAATCTATTGGACGGCCAAAAATCTGGTGATGTCGTTGAAATCCTGACGGTTCGTTCAGGTGGAAACAGTTTTACTATGAATTGTATTATCCACATTACTGGTTCAAGTCAAATCTCATTCGGGACTACATCCGGTGGTTACCTCCGACTGGTGTGGATAGAAGGTATTTCAGGCGTTGGTAATGGTTGGTGTGTTCTCGCTCGTTCCTCAGGTGCTACAGCGAACTCCAACTCTGTAGATAATCTGCCAGCAATTGCTTAAACTTTTAAAATAAAATATAAATTACTATTATAATAAAAACAAATGTCTTACTCATTAGGAAACGACGCGGTATGCTCTGGTACAATTACCACAGACAAATTAAAATACAAAACACTTGACCCTCCAATCGGAGGCTTTGTCAATAATCCATTAGGAGGTGATTTGGATTGTAACAATAATGATTTAGTTAATTGTAATGAATTAGTTGCGACAACAGTACGATACACGACATTAGATCCACCTTTACCAACAAACGGTGTATTTACTCCGATGGTCCAAGATTTAGACGGTGGTAATTTCAATATCGCTTCGGTCAATGATTTGTCGGCGACTTCAGGCACTTTCTCAACTTCGTCCGCTCTTGGTGCTGCTTCGTGCGACAGTCTTTCCTGTTCGGGTAATCTGAGCACCACAGCCGGTAACGATATAACTTGTGGATCTGATTTTTCTGCTACAGGCGCTGCCACCATCGATGGAAAAATCACGGCAAAAGCAGGCATTGAACTCCAAAACGGATTTTTAAACGCAACCGGCGCAGGTTCTGTTGATTTATCAAACTGGAACTCGACCACAACCGGCAAAACAACCACAGGCGAATTCGAAGCAACTGGTGATGCTGATATGGCAAAAATTTCTATGACGGGCGATTTAGTCCAGTCTGGTGTAAAGGCAATGGTCACGGGTTCGAACGGTTTGACTTGCCAAGGCGATTTGAGAGCGAATGGACAATCTTTTTTTACAAGTGCCCAACCTGCTCAGTTTAGCGGGTTAGTGACCCAGTTTAATGAGGTCCGACATACCGGTGTAGGTTTCGGTACATACGCAAGCCCAATCAATCTATCTTTACTATCAACATATACTTTTAATTTAGTAGCAGGAAGATTTGTTTTGGATTTAGTAAGTACCAATATTGGTGGAACAATTACTTTTGAAGTAACAACAACTTTAACAAATGTTATTGAAGATTATTTGATTGAAGCTTGGTCTTATTGTATTGATCCAAAAAGTTTATCACCAATCCCATCGGCGTTTAACTATGTTTTTGTTCCTGCTACGGACACACCTGGGGTAGGGAACTTCCGACCATTCATATCTTTGAATAATGTGGGTGATGATACACAGGTATTCAGGACCAGAATAAAAATATCTCAGCCTACACCATAAAGATAGAGAATGTCACTTCCAGTTTCTGAAAGTTTTATTTTAGGACTAATCGCCTCAGCAGGCGGTTTGATTAGTTTAGTTTTTGCTTCAATGAGAAAATCCAGATGTGAGAACATTAGTTGTTGTTGTGGATTGTTCAATTGTAAAAGAGATGTAATGTCAGCAGAAGAATTAGAAGCAGACAAATCACCAAAAATAAAATCACTGAATAATGTATGAAAGAGAAATGGTTTTGGATAAAAATTATACCAACTCAAGAATTAATTGCCCGGTTTGTAATCTCCAATTTGCCAAGAATTATTTATTGACCCACCTGAAAAGGCAACATCAGAATATTTATGGAACATCTGGTTGGGAAGGTTCAAGATACTCAAAAAATTTCGAACAAATTAAAAAAGATCACAAATTAAAATATTCAGTAGATAGTAAATGTCAGAAGCAGAACCACCAGTACGAAGAGGACCAGGACGACCAAGAAGACAAGCAACACGAACACCACAACCAGAAGCCGAGACCGAGACCGACGACGACGACGACTACGGAGACTTTCAAGATGTGACTGAATTAATTTTGGAAGATGTAGAACGCCCAAAAAAATTAAAACTCGTTTCTAAACATCTGTCCGATAATTATTTTAGTATGTCCAAAGAGTTAAATAAAGAGATGGGATGTTCCATCTGTTTATCCAATATTGACTGTAAATGCTGTTTTAGTTTATTGTCCTGTGGGCATTCATTCCACGCAAGTTGTTTATTGTTGTTATCCGATCAGATTTGTCCAGTATGTAGAGACCACACACACTGATTTATTTATTTATTTATTTATTTGTTGAGAACAAAATAACTAAATTAGTAGTCTCCTTCGTTCAATTCAATTTTAATTTCTGGTTCTAATTCTTTGGCCAATGTATAATCTTTTTCTTTCAACCAATCAAAGACAACCTCTCTGTTCATCTGGTACATTGCCCGTCCGTGAACAGAGCCTGTTTTTTCCAGACCGCGCATACCTTCCTTTTCAATCAGGCGCTTGATTTCCTTGGCAAATTGAACATTTGATTTTTCATTTGTGTGGCCAAATGATTTGTAATCTTCGAAAAGAGTTTTGAGTTCAATTTTTTGATTTGTCCAATAATTTTTGTAATCTTCAACAATCATATAGTCGAGCCATTTGATGAAAGAAGATTGTGAATTGTATTTCATTTCACGATATGTTTCATTGATAGGTCGGTCGGCGATCCAATTTACTTGTGAAACATCCACATTCATAAGATGTTCGTAGACTGCTCGCTGGTTCTCGGGTTTTTTACACCACACCCGCCAGTTGTCGAAAAATGTCTGGTCCAGAACCTTTTGTGGATTAAAGACGAAGAAGCGTCGGTCTGAACCCTCCACGCGCACTGGTGTGGGATTATTGGTGGCAAAAACTACACCTGCGTAGTTATGAACTTCATAGGCTTCTATGCCCTTCTTCTCAACCATATGTCTTTCATTTGTAATCAGTGCTTTCAATTTAGATGAGTTCTTGAAACCAGCAGATCCTTCCATCTCATCGATGAACAACAGCTTACATCGTTCGAGCATACTGGAAAATCGACCGAATAGATTGTTCTCCGCATCCGCTGTTTCAACATACAAATCATTTCCCATCATTCTTCCAATAAAGTCAAAGAGCGAGTTCTTACCTGTGCCTTGAACTGATGTAAAGACTGGAGAAGTCACTGGTTTTCTTCCCGGGTGCTGGAACAATTGAGCCAACCACTTGATGAAATAGTCTGAGTTCCCATCGGTCAGTTGTTGAACCAATAGCATAAATGGTTCAATGTTTCTTTCGGTAGTTTCATACTTTTCAACTACATATCCTTTCCACAAGTTGTAGGTTGTTTCCGGACAATTCTCGGGAATGAAATCCAAAGACTTGTATCTTCTTTTGGATGGATCGCAAATCCAAGTCTCGATAAACTTCTTTTGTTTTTGGTCAGGTGTTTCATACCAAATGTCTGGAAATCTATCGCGGAGTTTTTTGGTTGGCATAACTTTGTCCCCGACAACATACGACACAATATCTTCAATGAATGCTACATCCTTTTCAAAATTTCTTTTCATAACCACATATTCTTCTTCCAAGTTATGTTCTTCTATTTGATCTTTTTCTTCTTCGGTAAATAGACACTTGGGTTTCATCTTTTTTACCCGGCACTTCTTCGAATGGTTCTTGACAAAATATCCCACCTCGTTTTCAAAAACAAAGTAATGGTTTGACTTGTGTTCCTCACCGCAGAGCGGACACTCAGTTCCTTTGCCTCGTTGGTCGCAATCGAAATCATAATTGTTCTTCCATACAATCCCCGTGAAACCCTCGTGTTCCAAAAAGCCGTTGATTTCTTGTTTATCAAAATCATTACTGACATTACCACCGGTTGGTTTATTCATCTGGTCGTCGATGACTTCGAAAAATTCTTGTGGGACTGGATCAAGGGTTTCCCCTTGGTGAAGGATCTTGTATGGCTTTTCGTTAACGACTGAACCAGGACCGACAACATAGTTCCCCGTGGTTCGAATATCCAAATATCCATCAAGTCCACAGACACCTTTCCAATGTTTTACTTTCTCGTCAAATTTATGATAGATATGATAGCCACCGGATGTAGTCTGAACAATCATCGTATTTTTCCCGTGAACTCCTTTCAAACTTTCGAGATTGATATGGTCTGTTGGAAGTTTATGGGTGTCGTAATCGAACACAATGATATCATTTGGCTCTCCGCACAGAACCCCGTGATTTGTACTTGTTTCAGCAATCACGGTCAAAGCTTTTAGTTTTTCCTGAGTAGCACCTGACCACCCAGGAAGCATAGGAGTTTTCTGGTTATCATTGAGTGGGATCTTGAAGAAGTTCATCTGTGAGTTTATACTATAGTAAAAGAAATTATTTTTTAATTACTTTACACACATTAATAATTAAAAAATATTTTTTGAGTTGGCCTGGGGTTTTCTTTAATTTTATTGGACCCTTCTGCGGATTGCTTCGGCGATCTCTTGTGCTGTAATTCCGTATTTCTCGATGGTAGTGTCTTTGGGCATTTGATTATGAAGTTGAATACGACGGAGCGTACCCTCTTTTAGTTTCCTGTGTCTGTTCCTGTAATAATTTCGTATAACATATTTTGCGTTTTTGGTGGGTGCGGCCTGTGTCTTTTCTTGCTCTGCTTCTGTGAACTCGTAATCCAGGTTCATTGGTGGTTTGGTGGATTTGTATTTGGTTGGATCGTACTTGTTAACACAATGTTCTGTCTGCTGTTGAACATACAATTCTT
>Ga0187219_1000635_pt1 | contig 16810 bp, 23 predicted proteins | sample 13SPOviralmetaG_FD_130162 | JGI IMG/M metagenome (GOLD analysis project Ga0187219, IMG submission 130162) | Marine viral communities from the oligotrophic San Pedro Time Series (SPOT) site, San Pedro Channel, CA, USA - 13 SPOT_SRF_2010-07-21... | ecosystem: Environmental > Aquatic > Marine >... | reverse complement strand
TATCAGCTAAGAATTTAGATGAGATATGGCAGAGAGAACGTGATATAATGAGTAATGCTTTTGTAGCCAGTCAGTCTGCTGCAGATAGAGCATTACAAATTGTAATGGGTGATAAGTCTTTAGAGTCTGTAAGAATGCAGTTAGAGGCTAAAAAAGATGCAAATGACACAGAGCTTGCGATGAGGTTTTTATTTCCTGATTCTGAAGGTGGTGGTTTTAGTTTTTTCCCTTCGTAGTAAAAATTAATTAAGGATACGTAGATATGAGTTTAAAATATGGAAAAGCTTATGCAGACTTAGATGAAGCTGTTAAAGAGGGTGGTGCAACTGCAGTAAAAGCTTCTAAAAACATACGAGAAATTCGTAGTGGTCTAATGAGTTCTGATAAAGAAGCTATAGAAAATTTATTAGAAGGAGACGAGTCCTCTGTTGAAGATCGTATGGCAGATAGGTTGTTAGAAAAATATAAACTTGTTAAAGAATCTAATAAAAGATTGTTAGAAAGAATTAAAACTCAAATTGATGAGGATGGGAGTACTACCTGATGAAGATAACTGATAGACCAATACCAGGTCAATCTCTAACAGCAGAGCCTAGAAGTCAAGCTTTTGAAAGACCTCCTGAAATAACTGATCCAATAGAGGCTCTAGATGTACACCTAGATAATCTTTCTACTAAAGATGCCATAGGAGATTTAATATCTTTTGTGGAGTTGGGTGTAGACTTAGTTACCTTAGTTCAAGGTATACTTAGAAGTGCTGTTATGGGAGGAATACACAGTATTGATGTAAGTTTAATTATTGCTCCTGTTATACACGAACATATAAAGGGTGTCTTAGATGCATCTGGCGTAAAGTATAAAGAGGGTTTTGAAGATAAAGAAGGTAAAAAAGCTTTAGAATATAAACGTGATGTGGCTAGGGCAAAAAGAATGTTAAGTGATGTAGACTCTGAACCAGAGGTTGCAGAAATAAAAGAAAAACCAATAGAGATAAAAGAAGAGCCAGCAGTTAAAACTGGTCTAATGGCGAGGGCGTAGTTATGGCATTTAGTTCCGCAGGTGCAAATGCATTCTTTGATAAAAGAGATGCAGCAAGAGAAAAACGAAGAGATAAAGAAGAACTGAGAAGGGAGAAAGAACTAGATAAAGCATTTCAAAGAGAAAATAACTTGTTTGCTCTTAGCCTAGAAAATTTAAAAGCTAGTAATAAGTATCTTAAAGGTGATAAATATACTTCAGCTGTAAAAGCAAATCAAGCTCTACGTCAAGGTCTTATGGATTCAGACTTAACTGCAGAAGATTTACAATTTTACGAGCCGATATTAGAAGATCCTTTTGCCGCCCAGTTTGTACAAAATTTTATAGAAGAACGTGCAGGACAAGGTTTAAATATAACATACTCAATGATTCCTAGTATGTTAAATGTTGTATCGTCTAATGCACCAGAGACTGAAAAAATAGATTTTATAGAGAGGATTACTGGGACAGATTTTACAGGAGAAGCTGGTATAAAAAAATATCGGGAGTTAGCAACAGAAATAGTTTCTGCTCCAACCGAAATTCAATCGACACTTTTTGTTAGTCCAAAACCAGGTATGAGTATAAATACTAAAAATAGAGATGCTTATAATAAAGAGATGGTTAAAAAAGTTGAAGCTCAAGTAATGCCTATGGCTAGAATAGTAAGAGATAATCTTAACAAGAGAAAACTATCGAACTCAATAAGTGACACAGAAAATCAAGAGTTAATGAGATTACAAAGATTAATAAATGAAGTTGAAGAGGGTGGATCTGGATCAGAAGCTGCATTAAGACTATTATTAGAAACTGTTCAATATGATAAAGAATCTTTTAATGACCTTTTGAGGGTATATCCGATGGATTTTATAGGTTGGGAAACAAATCCATTTTTATCAGGTATGCCTGAGTTATTCCCTGACTTAGAAGAGTAATACATGGCTCAAGTTACAATACAAGATCTGAGAGATAATTATCCTCAATATATAGATCTAACAGATGATCAGTTAGTTGAGAAATACTCTGCAAAGACTGGCATACAGGTTATGTTTCCTGACTCTGAAATAACAACAGCTCAGGGTCTATTACCTGAAGCTGGGACATATTCTCAAGATGATATGGTAGGTGACTCTATTTATCCAATCATTGAAGACTATATGTTAGATAGGTATGGAACTCAGTCTGTGCAAGGTAAATCAAAAGAAGATGTTGTAGATATGTATCTCAACAACCGCAGAGGTGTGTCTGTAGGAAACACTGTGCGTGGTTTGTCGGAGATGGACTATATAAATAATATACAAGGTGACTCAGATAAGGTGGCAAGAGCTGCCTCTGCTTATCAACTATACGAAAATATGGCTAACCTGTACAGTAAAGAAACTAATTTAGGTGAAAGAGTAGAAGGCACTCTAGATTTTATAAGAAGTGCTGTACTTGATCCAGCAAACTTACTAGCTGGATTTTTAGGTAAAGCTGCCGCAGGTGGTTCTATTCGTGTTGGTACAGAAGCAGCTAAACGAGCTGCACTAAACGAAATGAAAAAGCAGCCTACTAAAGAGCTAGCTAAAAAAGTTGGAACTAAAAAGTTTGTTGATGGTTTAGATACTGCACGTAAAGCAGCTAAAACAAAAATAAACGATTATGCACAACAAACTTTAGGTAAAAGCGTAAAAGAACGTTTATTAACTAAGGCAGCAATTAAAGAAGTAGTCACCGTAGCATCTGTCGATGCTGCAATAGGCACTGGCATGGAATATCTATACCAAGATGGTCTTGTCGATGTTGATGCACAAGAAGATATAAACTACTGGTCAGTTGGTATAGCAGCACTTGGTGGTATTGTACTTGGTGGATTGCAAGTAGGTTTTATTGCTAGACGTGGTAAATCAGGTACTGCAGTACAAACAGCAGAGTTACCTGAACCAGAGGTTGAAGGTTTTCTCTCTGAAGCATCAGAGGCAATAGGAAAATACCTTGATCAAGATGTTGTTCCTATCTCTAGGGATTGGAAAACAAAAATAGAAGGTGGTGCAGTATTATCTAAAGATAGTTTAGATTTTAGTACTGACTTTTTTAAGACGTTGTTATTAGGTCACACTAAAGATGACAAAGTTATTTTTAAGGGTATGACACAGATTGCTTATGAAAGAGGTTTTGTTTGGGCAAGACGTTTTGAGGGTGATCGGTTTACTAATTGGATGTCTGATATAATCGGTGGTGTAAGTAATAAAGAAGCTAGAGCTTACATAAAAGCTATAGAAAAAGCAACTGGTAATAAAATTACCCTAAAAAATGATGAGGGTAAAGTTATACCTCGTAATAAAGTTACTGGTAAAGATATTGGGGACATACTTGCACATAAAATGTCTGAAGCAGGTGCAACTCTTGGGGCAGCAGGACAGTCAGCAAGGCAGCTAGGACTATCAATAAGTGATCTAGAGTTAAAAGATTTATACGAGTCTGCTATAGATGCAGGTTTTGTAAAAAGTAAAAAGAAATCTAAAGAGCCAAGTATAGTAGCTGAATCTTTTGCAAAAAATCAAAACAGGTTGATTAGGCTTTTAGTCTCTCATCCATCTACAAGTGCTCTAAACGTTATTGGTTGGGGTGCTAATACAACACTACAAAGTGTGTCTGATATAACTCTATCTTTATTATTGGCTGGAAGAGGAACTATACAAAAACTTCTAGGTGATGTAGAAAAAGGTGCTAAAACACAAAAGTTAGCTGCAAACTTATTAAAATCAAATGCACAAAGAGTTTCTTTTTTGTTTGATCCTGACATGACTTATACAGCTTTTGAGTCTGCTTTACAAAGAAACTCAGCTGCTTTAGAAAAGTTAAATAGTATTCTTCCTGGAGGTGTAGAGGGAACTAATAGGCTACTAACAGACGGTAAGTTTAGTGCCGATCAAAAACTTTTAGGTATGAAGACTGATGCAAAAATTGATTTTATCCAAAAATTAACTCTTGTACAAGCTCAAGATCTTTACACTAAGTCTCAAGAATTTTTATTTCAGATGGATAAAAAACTTAGAATGACTACAGGTAAAGGTTGGAATGAATTTTATAAATCCCCTGATGCTGCTAAATATATGGCAACCAAAGAGTATCGTAATATAGAAGCCAGTGCAGTTGATGATACCTTAGAAGCTATCTTTTCTAAATCTTACAAAGGAAGAGATACAATAGGAACTCTAGCAGGTTATCTAGAGGATGCTAGAAATATACCTGGATTAGGTATGGCTGTACCTTTTGGTAGATTTTTTAACAACACTGTAGCTTTTATGGGAAAAAACACACCTGGTCTAAACATGGTGCTAAGAGGGGCTGGATACTATGATAGTATGGCAAAGGGTGAAGCTTTTTCTAGAAGTTTAGTTAACGCAGGTATTCTCTATACACTGTCTAATCAAGAGATAGAAAACGTTAAAGAAGGACTTCCTGTATACACTGCAGTAGATCCAATGTCAGGACAGCTGTTAGATCAAAAATATGACTTCCCAGTGTCAGCTTATAGGATGGGTGCTAGAATTATTGCATTAAGTCGTATGGGTGAAAGCCAACAGGCAATGACTATGTTTGGTCAATTTACTGAGGACTTTGGTGCTTCTGGCTTACTAAGAAACTTAGATACAGCTCAGAGAGACACACTGGAATCTATAAAATTTATGGTTGATCCTGAAAGACGTGATATGGTTAAGGGAGCGGAGATTGCTGCTGTGACTCTTGCAAGTCAATTTATAAACCCGCTTATGAGACCTTTAGAGCCTTTAAATATTGCTGTTGGAATTGTAGCAGGACCAGATGCAGCTCCTATAGATAGAAAACAAAACAATAAACTTGTTAATAATGCATTTAGGTATATAGATAATATTATACCTTTATTTACAGGAGAACGTTTAGCAGAACCTAAACAGACTGCTGCAGGTGGTAAAGCCGACATACAAACTACAAAAGTATTAGGTGCAAGAACTATTAACTTGACTGATACTAAAAGAGTTATGGCTAGGATGGGTTTAAGAGACTTTACATTAGACCTAGACAAGAAGGTAAAAGATTTAGCTCCAGCTTCTGCTAATGCTTATCATGGCATCTTTCACGATGTAATAGAGGCTGAGTCTAGTTTATTACTTGAGTCTACTTGGTTTGAAAGTTTACCTCAAGATGAAAAACTTGTACATTGGAAAAGAGAAGTTTTACCCAGAGCAAAAGATTTAGCTAAGTCTTTTCTAAGGCTTCAACATTCTGGTCCTGAAGATGTTACAAACCAACAGTTTGAGATAGCGAGTAAATACGGTAAAAAAGATATTACAAAAGGTTTAAAAGAATTGAACCTAGACGACTTTGACGAGTTAAAATATGAAGAACTCTTTATATTAGAGAGGTTCTTAGAGACGCAAAAAGATTTACAAAATCTCTCAATAGAAATGCAGAGATTCGGAGGTTAAAATAAAGGGGGCTAAACGCCCCCTCTTTTTTATGTATCATCATCTAACATATAGTCTGCCCAATCAAACGATGCCTTTTTAATTTCTTCCATTCGCCAAGTCTGTCTACCTGCTGCAATAAAACCACCCATAGCTTGACCTGCTAAATATAATCTAGGTGATAGCTCCTTGACAGTCGAAGGCTTACGTTTTTGTTTAGCAAACTTTTTAGCTTCTTCTTCGAGACTCTTTGTCAAGTACTTGCTCCTTGTTTTTGAAGTAGGCTTTATTAAAGCCAAACTCCCAGTCCCTATGATCCTTAGTGTTTTGAACATAGGGATTAACTAAGTTTCCTACTAGGAAGCCTCTATAACCTTGATTAAAAGGTTTAGCTACTTTCGCTTTTGTAGTTGGACCAGTGCGCTTAAATACCATTGTGCTTTCTCCAAATCTTGAACGCCATTTTTATATCGCCATCTGTGAAGGTACTTTGCAATATTACCTCTATAGTAACCTATTAACTCCTCATCTGTCAAGAAGTCTTCTATATACTTTATACACTCTATCGTACCTTGACCGTAGTGTTGAGGCTTACTCACTGGATCATAGTCATTACCCATAGTTAAAGTAGTAGGACTGTCTGAGTCTACAGTTATTGTAGACAAAGCATCATCTAAATTTATCATAGTATTATTAACTCCGCATCTGTAAATGGAATGTGAAAGAACAGTTCACCTTTTCTAATGTATCTGCCCTTAGCTTCTGCTAAACTTTCTTTAGTTAGTAGGTAGTCTCGAATACGCCAAGCTTCTTTTAAGTCTTTACGAAAGACATAGAAGTTTAGTACCCCGTTCTCACCTTGGTACTTGTCAAGTAATCTTTGTTTACGTTCTGGTATTCTAATCTCCTTCCAATGCTCAGGCCAATCACCATCCCAAGCTACCTTAACTTCAGCTTCATTAAAGTAGGTGAACCCATGCTTCTGAGAAATAACATCTACATGGTAATTTTCTTCTGTGTTGACTAGCACATGACCCTTCTTCAAAAGGTATGCTATAAGAGCATCCTTTGCTTTAGTGTCATAGGCTTCGTATAAGGCACGATTAAATTGTTTTCTAACTGGTGGCATATATTATGCTCCTATATCTACGATTTCACAAACATCACCAGTACAAGCAAAAGTCTGACTGCTTGCAGTAGTGTCCTCTTTTTCATACTCTGAAAGCTTTGCCCAGTCAATACTTTTCGGCATTACTTTAGATAATTTTTTAAAGTCGTCTTTTGTGCACCACTGGTACGGAGCTTGTTGATAAGTATGCTCGTTGTAAGGCAAAAAGCTTACCCCAGACATCTCATCAAAGTGCTCGTAAACAAATGCACCTACTTCAAACCATTCATCCTTTCTTACATTAATTGTTACGCTAGGTTTATGCTCACACCAATGTCTCTGGTACATCAACCATGTATTTAGTTGTTCGATAGCTGAGACATTGTCAGTGACTATTGCTCCTTGCGGAGCTTTAACTGGAAATGAAAACACAGTTGTTTGATCTGGCTTCATGAAGTCAGCTTCACTTGGAATACCCTGATCTTTCATAAACTGTGTTAGTGGATCTTTGTTATCACCTCTTACAGTCCTTATATAATGTGGTGAGTGCCTTGGGTGTATACCCGATGCAGAGTCAACTAATTGTGATACAGTCCCACTTGGTTTTACACAGGTAATTGCTGCTGAGTGTGGAATGCCAAGGCGGTCAGCCCAATCAGAATTAGTGTGAACAGCAACTTCTCGTAAATGTTCAAGAGTCTTCTCCAATCCTTTGTTCTTAATTGTTAGTAGTTGATTGTCCATTATCCCTGTGAGAGACACACCGAGCAATCGTTCTTCTTCTGTATTTCGGTTCCACACCTTTCGCAGATATGGGAACTTGGTGTACGTGCTTTGGATCGTCCCAAGTATTGTGGCACATCTGACCTTTCTTTCCAAGTCTTCAATCGTGTCAGTGGCTCGTACCACAACTTCCGTAAGATTGCAGAACTGGTAGGGGCGTAAGATAATCTCACTACAAGGGTTAGTTCCGAACTCAAAATCAGGATCACGTCTACCATTTTTTGCAGCTTGTTTCTTAGATGCTTCCCTGTTAAATACACCACGTTCTCCACTTCCTGATTCTACCAGTGCCATCCATTCTCTCATGAATGATACACTGTCTGGTTTCTCTGTATAAGATACAGAGTTATTTGCTAAAGCTCTTTGTGGATTGTTGTCCCACCAGTTACCTGATTTAGCATGACGCATTCTGTCATCTGACAAGTTAGATAAACTTATCATTGCAGATCTACGAACACCACCGACAACAACAACCTCACCAATCTTACACATCAGATCGTGACACTCAATTGATGATAGCCTACGTCCTTGTGCCTCCTTAAATATGCTCACTGTAAAGTTGAATAAGTCAACCAGTGGTGCAGGGCCAGATGCTCTACCGCCAAAGGTTTTAAGTCTTGCACCTGCAGGACGAACTTTAGAGACATCCCACTTAGGAATCTCACCTGCCCATAAGAGAGCTAGCACTTGTCTGAACGCCTTAGCCCACCCCTCCTTGCTGTCCTTTACCACAATGGTAGTCTCACTATCGAACAATTCAGGTACTTCGGGAAGCTTGCTAATGAACTGCCTCTCGACACTGAAGCCGACACCAGTACCACAGAGCAAGATAAACATAGCCTCATCGAAGGACTTAGGATCGTCTACGGGTAAGTAACTGCAGTTATACCCTGCTGTATTATCTCTTTCTAAAGCTGGACCTGCAGTCATCATGGCTCGCATCGAAGGCATGACCTCTAGTCCCAGTATAGATTCCCTTATTTCATTGTAAGTATCGTGATCTATGTCGTAGCCTACAACGTTGCCCATGTAGCGGTCAACTGTCTCTGACCAAGACTCACGTCTTCCTTCATCTTCAAGCCAACGAGCATACCGTGAGGTATGTATAAAGGCTTGGTAATCAGTTGGTAAATAGTTATTCATCTGTTGTCTCCTGATCCAGATAGCACACCACGTTTCTTTCTGTCTTCTAGCTTACTAAGATTAGCACGAGCTACGTCATTCATACTCACATTTAGATCTCTGCACAATGCGGCAATGTACCACAAGCAATCACCGATCTCATCAGCTATAGCCTTACGATCAAAATCACCATCACGTAAGATCTTTTTTACTTTGTTTGCAACTTCACCTGCTTCAGCAGCTAGACCAAGTGCAGGATAGATAACAGCATGTTTACTGCTGTAGATAGCAGTATCAGCTGCATTCTTTTGATACTCTTCCATATCTAAAGAGTTGTAATACTTAAAGGCTTCTATATCTGTTTCATTTATCACGTCTTACCTCACATTCTTCTATTACAATATCATCTATGTCATACAAGCTAGCCTGTACTAATTCCATAATTACATCCGAATTGTTACCAAATGTTTCTAAAAAGTTCGCATCTGGATCAACTATTATCTTTAAAGTTATTTCAAACTCCATTGGAAAGACCCCTAGTTATACCCAGAATCATCTGGCATGTCAACAACTAATGGCTCAATACTTTTCATAAAATGCTTTTTCCATTCGTAAGCAGAATCAAAGTCTTCAAACCAAAAATTATCTTCACCCATAATACCATCTATCTCTGACTTACAGACTAAAAAGTAATTAGAATCCAAAGGTATATCATCATCTTCAATTTCTTCTACTGCTATTGGACCTTCCATAACACCCCACACTTTCACCTTCATATTATTTCCAATTTTTTAATAAGTCCATGTAGTGCTCAAGACTTATCATTGTTATCCAGGACTTTCTATCAGCTCGAAAGAACACTACTGGTTCACCTTTTCCATGTTTACTGGCTTGTTCCATATAGTCATAGGCAGTTTTCATACCAGACTTTCTACGTTTAACTTCGATAGTTATTGGTAGCTTTTTTCTAGCTGCAGGAGATAGTTGAATATCCTCACCTGTGTCTCCCATAGTTGTGGACTTGATGTCATCTTCTTCAAACTCTGGAAATGTTTCCAACAGTCTGTCTCTGATTTCATTCTGACCAGTTCTACCTTTTGCTTTAGCTGCTCTTGACATGATTGATTATAACCAAGGAGGTTTTTCCATAACGGTATAGTCACCCCAGTCTGTACCATAGTCAGAGTCTTTCTCTGCCTTTGCAATAGTAGCTAGAGTTTTATGTAGGTGTTTCATACCCCAATGCATAATCTCATTACCCATAACATGTAGGTGAGAAACATACGGTGCAGTTTTTTCGCAAGCTATAAAAGAAAATTTCTTTACGTCATACCCTGCTAATTTACAAGTGTAAACATAATGAGCACCTTGTAGAAAATATCCATACTTTATACACTCTTTTAAGAAACCTTTAGGACTAGCATCTTGTGTTGTCTTAACATCAAAAACTGTTTGCTCTGACTCAATCATTAGATCAGGTCTTGTCTTAAGCATGAGACCTGAGATAGGATCTTGTACGAAGATACTTACTTCATTTAATCTCTCTGGATTATTAAGGTGAGATGCGCAGATTGGATTCTCTAATGCACCTCTGGTTATACAGTTAGCTACGTTGTATTCTACCTCTGTTAGAAGTATTTGATCTTCAGTAAGCTTTTCTTTTAAAGATTTAAAAGCAACACTAGATTTAGTCTTTGGACCTTTTACGACTAGATTACGTTCTTTCTCTAAGAGGTTGGCGTGTACTGCACTTCCCATTGCAAAAGCAGGATTGTTTGCATTACGTTTTTCACCTTTCCAATGTGCTAATGATTTCTTATACACAGCTTTAACTGCACTGGAAGATATACCATCTGTCATGTGGTAATCTTGATTAGACATATTTGCTATTATTTTTTTCATTCTGTATCCTTAAAAGGTAGCCCCCCGAAGAGGGCTACTAGTTGTTTTTGGAGGAGGTTAAAACAACACTTCGCTTTGTTTTTCTTCTTGAGCCGCAGGTGGTGGCGAAGCATCATCCCCTGCAGTATCTGCTACGTAGGCAACATGGTCAACAACCTTGACCTTGTCTAGCCTAGTACCGACAATATTAGGTCGGCTCGTGTCGTAAACGGACAGCTCTACTTCTACAGTAGACCCATTACCAATGGTCCCGTCAGAACTGATATCCCAAGTAGAACCATCAGACTTTTGAACAATAGGTGCGCCACTATCCCAATCCTTTCCTGTGTTAAACTTACGTATAAATTTTACTTTAGTACCACGTCCCTCTCCGTCTGGTGTACCCTTCTTCATTGAACGTGATTGTTTTAAGATGGATAAGTTATCTTCATCCATGATGAGATCAATAGTGCAAGCACCATCATGATCTCTGTAGACTCCATCAAAACCTTCCATGTCACGGTTAGTTTCGAATACTTTTGCCCACTCTGCAATACCAGTTAATTTAACTTTACGTGTAGCCATCTTTGGCCTCCTTTATTAATGTACATCACTGTAACGCTGACCATACTGTATATCTATTCCTAAGTCAACATTTAATTTAAGTTCTTGGTTAAGTTTTTCAATAGCCCAGTTTAAAATGTCACTGTGTGCATTTTGCTCTCCTTCTTTTACTAGGTTAATAGACTCGTCATGAAACTGACCAATGATATTTGGTCTACGTGTTCGGTAGTAAGCAACCCACTTGTCAAAACAATATGCACCAGTAGATTGATTTAGAGTAGAGAACACATCTTTCTCATAACGAAGTGAATGCCAGAAACCACTTACAGGATTTTGTACCCACATCTCTCCGTTGATCTGTCTTATAGTTTGATCTTCGGAAAACTTCTTCACTGACCAGTTTCGATTCCAATACGCATCAAGCAGTGATTGTGCTTGCGGTATATTCATACCAGTAGTGCGAGATAACTTAGCTGCACCTACTCCATAAGTAGCTGAGTAGTTTACAACCTTGTAGTTTTTACGCATTGCTTTCAAGTCGTCTCGTTCATTTCTGTTATAGGCATCAATGTCAGACTGCTTGATTGCTCCTGCATGTTTAGCTAAGTCAAGGTGTGGGTCAAAACCTGATTGAGACATTTCATGTACGTAGTCTGGATCGTAAGGCTGCATGTAGTGTCTCTTAGTCGTATCCTCAAGAGAAGTCATATCCGCACCGCAAAGGACATAACCAGTTGGTGCTGTTAAGCAACCACGTATCTCCTTGCCCCACGGTCTGTCAACTCCTGGAAGATTGACCAAAGGTTTCTTATGCTTAAATCGTAAGGTGTTAGTAAGACCGTCAATCTCAGCCATAACGTAACCATTCTTTTCACAATCAAGAAAGCCTTGAAAGATTCCAAGTCGGTGTTGCATCACAGTCAAACCCTCAAGCACTTCTACCATTGGATTAGTTTCTGCAATTAGTTTAACTGAGTCTGTAAGTTCACCTTCCTTACGGACTTGTGGTATTTTTCTTTCCTCTCCTGTCTCCTTATTTTTATCATACTTAAACGTACAAGGTTGCCACCCCAAAGAGTATAGCCAATCTTTTACTTGGTCTGTAGAGTTAGGGTTTGGATCTTCCCACTTCTTAATGACTTCAACTTCATCATCAAAGTGTAAAGGTAAACCATTCTCTTGTAGGAGATCAAACCAACGTTGTCCATGAGCAGATGCTGTACCATCTTTCTTGAAACAATTCTTTGGCCTAGTCTTTTTGGTAGTCACCTTTCGTTTAGGCATTACGTTAATGAGTTCAGCTTCTTTGTCAGATTTCTGCTTTGTAAGATCAGCAACACATTTCTGTGCTAAGTCTCTATCTAACTTCCAACCAGACTTTTCTGCTGCTACTGCACAGTCCATCTTAAATTCTAGGTATCGGAAAAACTTGTCTAGTTTTAATTTGCTTTTGTATAGAAACATAAACCTTCTTAGAAGATCTTGCCACAAGAGCCAATTTATCTTTACATCCTCTGTACATCGGTGAGCATACTCCCCATTAGTTAAGTTGTGCCAATCATTGATCTGTGGCTTGGGAACACCAAAGTCTTCACCAAATGATTCCAGACCATGCTTGGAACGGTTGTAGTTAAGTACCCAAGACATTGGTAACGTATCAAACAAACGAGCTTCTAGCTTGATACCCAAGATCTTTTCTATAAGCGGTACATCGTATCTAACAATATTGTGACCAACCAACCCATGCTGAGACAGTAACAGATCACGCATGTCAGAATAATCATAGATAGTTTTATAATCTTTGCCATCACTGGTATAAGACAGGCAGTGTATCTTTGTTGCTTGATCCAACAATCCGTTAGCTTCTACATCAAATACGATCATGCTGCCATATCACTCCTTTCATATGGAATCTCTTCAGATAAGATGGTAGTCTCTGGATCGTAGTAGACTGAACCTGCTTTACCTAATTTAGCAAAGGGTCTGTTCTTATCCACTATAAACTCAGTTGTATTCTGTAGTATCTCATCTTCTGATTCTGCATCTCTTTCTATCTTTATACATATAATTGCTTCTTCTTCAAGAGAGGCTGCATACTTTGTCCTACCATCATCATTAACCTGTGATATAAATATCACACCTATGTTTAGCTCTTTGGCTAGTTGTGCCATACGTGCTCCAAGTGTAGTCAATGTACTGGTAGCACCATCAACACCACTGTTAGATAAATAAGCTAGGCGTTGGACGTGATCAACAAACACGTAGTCTGCACCGAAAGAAGTTACAGCCATTCGAGTATAGTCTAGCAAGCTCAGAGGATCATCGTGAGATTGCATCTCAAAGATAATCGTTCTGTTGTTCTCTGAGTCAGCAATAATGTTTGCTGCTTCTTCTACTTGATCAAGAGTATAACCATTACGTCCTGCATCCTCATGAGTACGGACATTACATCCAAGGTGGTAGGTAGCCATAGCTCGAAGAGTTGTAGACTTCATCTCTTCCATATGTAGCAAGGCTATCTTTACACCCTCGTTAGACAGTAGGCCAGTCTCAAAATATCTGATCACCTCAGTCTTACCAGTACCACGAGGAGCTTTGATAAACGTCAAGCCACCCTTGACCATACCACGTATCTTCTCATCAAGTCCTGCATGACCAGTTGATATATACTCGTATGGACTTTCATTACGCAATGCAAGAGAGAAGTCATCACGAGAACAGAAGAAGTTCTCAGGGCTATACCTCTGAGGCTTCTTAGCTGCCCACATCAGATCTTTACCATCACCTGCTTGTAAGAAGTCATTGGCATCTTTGTGCTTAGACATCGGTACATACCAGAACTTATCTGGAAAGGCTTGATACAACTTGTCTGCTGCCCTACGTCCTGCAGGATCTAGTTCACCTGCGTAGATAATCTCTTTGAAGGACGACAGATAAAGGTAGTTGTGTTTAATAAACTTCTCACCAATACTAGCAGATGGTAAAGACTTCACCGGAAATGTCTTACCAAGTATCTGATACAGTGATGCAGCATCGAACTCACCTTCAGTAAGATAGATGCGTTGGCTTGTCCCTGCATTAAACTCAGGACCAAACAGATGGTTCATACCCATGCCACGATCTTTTGTCCAAGACTTGGACTTGTCATCTACCAATCGGTACTTGACTGTGTGTGGGTATTTATAAGCATACCTGACTGGTCTACCATCATCACCGTTCTGTATCGCAATACCGTACAGTTCAGCAACGTCAGCTTCTAGTCCACGTATGCCCTCATACGTCTGAGACGTAATTGGTATATCCATAGGGTTTCTCCTCTCCTTTAATGGATACTCACTACTTACCCAATCGAATACCTGCGGCATATCTTTCGATGGGTATGCTCTCGAACAGGAGTGACAGTGACCGAAGCCATCGTCATTCCAGTTAAAAGCATCACTTGATCCACAGTCTACATACGGACATGCCAGATGTGGATTGTCATTATTCGCCATTATTAGCCTCCTCTCGTTCCTTGGCTCTTTCACGTTCTTCTTTAGTCATAGGGCGTATCTCTTTTGATATTCCCTTTCTACGATCAATGTGCCATTCTTGTGGCTCTTGCTTTACCATAGTGGATTCATCATGTCAAATCTTTCATACCAAGATGCCCCCTCTAATGCTAGCCACATGAGCACTGGTACACCAAGTAGAAAGAAGATGCAAGTTAAAAATGCCCAACCGAGACCTTTTGTCGTACAGTATTGTTCACCCATTCTTTTTCTCCATAATAAAATTAATAAGTTTAGTGACGTCAACCTCTGTACCACTTGGGTATATTAGTTGAAATTCCATATCGGTATGTCCAAAGTCTTCATCTAAATCTACTAGCCTATCTACTATTTCTTCAAGGTGATCCCCAGTCTCGTAAACTGGTAGTAACCCTTCTTCTGTTTCGTACCATCCATCAAGAATAACTTCATCTGTCATCATATGCCCTCAATGCTGTCCATGACTCAGGAAATAACTCCGCCATCTTATCTTCTATTTGTTCTGCCACAAGCCTAGTCTCATACTGGGTATCAGGTTTAAGACGTAGTCCACACATCTTTGCAAAGGCATACAGTGAACCTGACCAATCCCACTCGGTCATCATAGACTGTGGCAGTACCATACGTGCTTGTTCAGGTGCTACACCTGCATCAATAAGATTGCGGTATGCTTCTAAAGTTTTACCATCTGACAAAGTTTGGACTGTTCTGGGTGATAGAGGAAATCTGCCGCTTATGTCTACCATAGTAACTTCACCCTCACTACCTTGTTTCTTATCAGCACTACGTCCACGCCAAACATCTGGTTGGTAAAACTCTGGCTCACTGTCAACGTAACGTCTACTGATCTCATTCCAAGGCATGTACTCATGCTTTTGTAACTGACGTGCTACAAAGATAGGAGCTTTGATATGAAACGTAGCAAACGCATGGTTGAACGGAGACTTGTGCTGATGTTTAGCTAAGTAGGATATTAGCTTGGCATCCTTGGGTGTCAACACTAACTGCTCACCATTGTGAACTCGTGGCAACCAATCGGACTTCTTACCAAAGCTAACCCTAGCTGCATTGACTACAGATAGATCACTACCCATATGGTCAACGTATGTTACTTCAATCATCCTGTTTCCTTTTCTTTTATGGAATCCCAGTATTTCTTTTCTTCTTCTGCTGTTTGGTAATACTTGGATAAAAAGTGTTCTATACCATCACAGTGATAATGTTTTCTACGTTTATCATTTCCCCATCTACCTGTTGTATAGTAATAAGAATACCGACTGCTGTATCTATTCTCTGGTTCTTTTTCTTTATATATAAAAATTAGGTTTTGTGCTTCATGTACAAAATAAGCAATACCTTTTGAGTCTAAGCAATCTTTTACAAACTCTAATGTTTCTTCAGTATATCTTTTAAACTTAGCCTCTCCTTTAGAATTTGTACCAATGTAGTTCCATTTATTACCCATTGATCAATCTCCTTTATAAAATATGTGTGATCCTAAAGTCACAGTATGTTTATAATGTTTACTCCAAAAAGGTTTAACGTAGTTTGCATGGTAATAGACAGATCCATTGGTATTGTCCTTGACATACCCATGTACTACTTTGTGTGCTACAAGCTGAGAGTTTAACCATGCTCGTTGTTCTTTTGGTGTATCTGATTTACCATCACAGTACCAACTAAACTGACATCTACCTATACCTTTTTCTAACCCTTGCTTAACTACTTTACATGCATCGCTAGGGAACTTATCATCAGCTACACGATTAAGCACAACGTGAGCTACTGCGTATTGTCCCTCTAACGGCTCACTACGTGCTTCGTAATACACGTTGAGTGCTATACATGTAAGCATCTCAGCTATCATTTGTTTACTCCTATATTAGTTGGTGCATAGACTTCACCATTGTATTGGCTACCAGTCTCAGTATCTGCACCAAAGTTACACCATGCTAAGATCACTAGGATTGCCATGATCCAGTAGAATGAAACCTTTACCCACTTGATAAAGCCCTCGAATGTTTTCTTTGCTTCTATCTCTGCTGATTCACTTGGTGTCATTGCTGTACCTCTACTTCCAGACAAGCCACTGTCTCTGACTTGTGTGTTACCATTTTAGCTGCTTTACTCAATTCAATCTGACACTCTTCCAGTGTGGCATAATTACCCAACTGATAATGCTCCACTGTCTGTGTACTAAACAGCTGCATCCATACTAATACGTACATCATTCTTCTGTCTCCTTTCCTTTGTGCTTCTTCTTTCTAGGCACTACACCTTTCTTTCTGTCAGGTATAGCTCGTTGTTTATACTTAGGTTGCCGAAGGTCTTTTGCCATCGGGTTTTTAATGTATCGGTCCTTCATACCAGTCATC
>Ga0187219_1000631_pt1 | contig 16850 bp, 21 predicted proteins | sample 13SPOviralmetaG_FD_130162 | JGI IMG/M metagenome (GOLD analysis project Ga0187219, IMG submission 130162) | Marine viral communities from the oligotrophic San Pedro Time Series (SPOT) site, San Pedro Channel, CA, USA - 13 SPOT_SRF_2010-07-21... | ecosystem: Environmental > Aquatic > Marine >... | reverse complement strand
GCATAACTAAATATTTTTTCTTCTGGTGAATCTGTTTTTAAGAATGGTGTTTTAGCATAAGTAGAATCAATAAACTCACCCATTTTATCTTCTACTCTAGCTGCATATTCTTCTGAAGTTTCATTTTCTAATTGTGGTCCTATAGATACTTCAGCTTGTGCTCTTATTTTTTTAAGATCATCTTTACCTAACATCTCAATAGCTTTAGCTCTTAATGCAATATCTTCACTTCTTTGTGATCTTTTGGTTTTAAGCAAATCTTTAAAAGGCTCTTTTGATGCTTCACCTGCTGTTGCTAACAAACCTTTTAATCCACGACCTTTTGGTGTTTGAGATAATAAGTTAGGTCCAAATTGTAATAAAAAATCTGTAAGTGGATCAGAACCCATATCTTGTCCACCACCTCTAATTAAATTTACCGTTTCTTGTATATCACCTTCACCAATGTTTTTTAAATTAGGAGTACCATTTGCATAATTACCTCTGTCTACAATACCAGTCATAACGCCTGTACCAACGTTACCACCTTTTCTAAACATAGGTCTTCTAAATGTTTTCATTAATCCTTACCTAACCCGAAACCTCTATAGATACCTGCAAGCGTTGCTCCAGTTCCTAATGCTGTTTGAGCTAAAGTAGGTGATGGCGAAGATTGAGTTGTAGTTTGTCCGGGGTATCCAGATATTAAACCAGTAATACCCGCACCTAATGTTTGTGCTGCTTGTAATTTTTGGTTTGCTTGTTGTTGTGCTAATTGTTGTTGAGCAGATAATTGTGCTTGTTCTAATGCTTGGTTTTGTGCACCAAAAGTAGATAAGACTCCAACATCTTGACCTAAGAAGCCTTGTTGTGCAGTACCTAATTGTAATTGATTAGCCATATTCTGTTGAGCTAATTGATTTGCTTGACTAAAACCTTGTTGTAATAATTGTGCTTGTAGTGCCGCTCTGTTTCTATCCGATTCTCCTTGATATACAGCTCTTTGCACACCTTCTCTACCACCACCAAATGCACCAGCTCCTATTGCTTGCGCTGAAATACTTGGTATCCCTTTTTGAGCTTGTACATCATACTCGGCTAGTGTGGTATCAATTACATCTTGTTGATACGGAGACATAAAAGCTTGATAGCCAGTGGGTCCAGATGAAGCTGCAGCTGCATTTAAAAATGGTTGATACGCACCAATACCTTGAGTGGCTAATGTTTGTGCTTGTGCTGATAAAGGATCTTGTCCAGCTATAAATTGTGAACCAAATATTTTGGAAAGATCTTGATTTTTAAAATCACCAACTGCGGATGTTAATTCTTGTAAATATGGTTTAGCTGCCGCTTCAATAAACGGAGCTGGTAAAACCTGTTGTTGTACTACGTCAGCCATTATACTACCTTTGATTCGAGTTTTTTCATGGTGTCATACATAATCTGAGCACCTTTATCTACACTACCACCACCCGCTGCTTTTACAGCATCGGCAGTAAATACAAATTCATTGTTTGATAACATTGCAGGAATGTCATCTGCCTTTTCTTTTACACCAACTGGAGGAATAAATCCACCTGTTTCTCTAAGGTCTAATTCTTTAACACCTTTGGGGTTTACATTAACCGGTAAACCTTCTATGCCTGCAGCCATTTCTACTTTGTCTCCAAAAGCATAACCAATTCTACCACCATCTGCATAACCATATTCAGAAGTATCTCTCTCTACATTTTCTGCTATTTGATCTACATTGTATCCTAAATTAGAATAATAAGAAGATAGGTATTTTCTTAATGCTCCTACGTCTTGTGAGGCCATTTCTCTTGTTTCTTCATCTTCATTCATTAAAGCAGCTAGTCCACCACTTAGTGCAGTTCCTATACCAGCTTGTGCTAAAAACTTTTTAGGACCTTCTAAATTTTTATACCCTTCTACAGCATTTGAAAAAACTGAAGGTATACCTTTACTTGCAACAAAATCAGTTATTCTTCCAGTGAAAGGATTGCCAAACATTGCATTACCTTGAAGTAAGTTACCACCAAAATATAACATTGCTGCTTTACCTATAGGCGATTTAGCAGCGCTTTTAATTCCTTTTGCTACACCTTTGACGGCTTTCTTAACTCCTTTTACTATACTTCCGAGTCCGTATTGTTGTCTGGGTTGTTGCATTCTTGATATCGCCATAATTTAAATATATTTATACTGTTGAGCAGGCGTAGAAATCCTGTAATATAATACTTTATTTGATTTTTTTGTCTTCGTCAATGGGTTTTACAGGCCTGGTACCTTGATATAAATCATCAAAGAAACGACCACAATATTGGAACTCTCCAACATGTGTAATAACATCCATTACATAGATATATACTTTACCACCCATATCACCCCATCTTTGACAAAAACCAAAGTCTTCTCCAAAATAACGTTTAGTTTTAGGGTCATGAATAGTATCAAATAAATTCCACATATTAAGTTTTTTTTCTTCCTTGCCATTAATATAGGTAGGTTGAAATATTTCTAGCTCTGGATAGTGTTTAATCATTTTTTCTAACACTTCTCTTTTAATTAACATACATCCGGTAGGAGCATGAGTTACTTCTATTAGTCCATTCTCACTATGTATATTAGTAGAATCTTCTACTTTTAAAGGGTAGGTATAACCAGCTCTGGATAAATCTTGTGCAGATGTAATAGCATCTTCTTTGGTGTTAATTCTTCTCCATACCTTGTCCCAATCTAACATCTTCATAGGGTAAGGACAGGCTATAACATCTTTATCTAACTCTAACATTTTAAATATAGTAGATGATTGAAAGTCTATATCCGAGTCTATAAACAATAAATGTGTGTAACCGTCTTCGTGGTTTAAAGTTTCAGCTACACACAAATTTCTACCTTGAGTAACTAAAGAGGATTTCATCAAAGTAAAACTAACTTGTATTTTTCTTTGCATACAATCTTGTTGAAATTTTAAAACTGCTTGAGTGTAGTGCATAGAAGTATCACTATGACAAGGGGTACACACCATAATTTTATATGGTGAATGAGCCCCTAAATTTACTTCTGTTACATTCTTATTACTTTCAGTAAACCAGATGGGTTCATTGTTTGCGCCTTGCGCTTTATTACTTTTTTGCATTTAATGCTCCTGTTAAAAATCTTGTCCATGCTGATCCTTGTTTACTCCAATTATAATATATATTAGCATAGTGAGATTGTGATTCTATGTGATTATGTATTTGTTTTTGATGCAATGTACTAGCAGCAGCTTCAATACCATAACCAAATTTAGATGCTAATCTTTTATAATTATCATCAAAAGGAATATACATTGGAAACTCTGCACCTGTTTCAAAGATAGCTCCTAAGTTTGTAGTAATACAATATAAACCTCCAGCCATAGCTTCTAATAAAGATATACAAAAAGTTTCTTCAAAAATACTTGGATACACATACATATTATATTTATGCATATTATCTGTAATATAACTATTCGGCTTATAACCAATGTAATTTACGTTAGGTAATTTTTCAGCCTGTTCATAAAGTGCTTTGTAGTTATGATCATTCTGTTCATAAAATTCTTTTCCATAAACTTCTGTAGATGAATATACATCTAAAGTAATCAAAGGATTTTTTACTAATTGCATAGCACCTAGTAATACAGATAAACCACGCCAAGGTGTATTTTGATGTATTATTTTAATAGGTTGACCTTGCTCATATGGTTTAGCTTTTTGTATATTTTCAATACCATTTTTAATTACTATGCATTTTTCTAAAGGTAAGCCAAACATCATTCTAAATTTTTCATAATTCCAATGTGAATTAAATACATACCAATCATATTTACTATGATTAGATTTATCATTAAACCATGGATGTAAGTTAGGTTGATCCCAAGAATTTTTTTGCCAAAGAATATTCATCTTTGTAGGATGTAATGGAATTTTTTCTGGTACAGATGTTGTAATTTGTATCTGATCTAATAATTTTTTATCTACATACTTCTCTAAGTAACTGTATTGTAACTCTGTGCCGCCTTTAGGTTTTTCATTTCTCAATAACATAATTTATAGATACCCTCCAATATGGTAATTGTTTTTTTATTTCTTGTGATTTATGTGATTGATTAGAATCAAATAAAATAAAATCACCAGGTTTATATTTAATTATTTCACCTTCTACATTTAATTCTCCACCCCAATCTTCTGCCCATTGTGGTGTAAGAAAACCAACAATACTATATTTGTTTTTTGCATCTATGTGAAATTCTGTGTAGTGGTTATTATTTTGTGAATTTAAAGCTATTCTATATATATTTCTTAAAAGATTAAAATTATGTTGTTCGTTTAATTTTTGATTTAATCTATCAAATAAGCAATTAAAATAACCTATCCAATATGGATTATTATAAACAGGTTGTCCTTCGTTTATTAAAGTGCACCCTGGAAAAGAACCTCCTAGAGTTGACTGAGAATTTCTATTTAAAACCCATATGTTGTCAGCAATAAGATTTTCGTATACTTGAAAAATATCTTCTTTAGTTAAAACGTTATTTATTATTTTTGGTTTCACTTTGTTTATTCATTACTTTCTGCATTAAATCTAATCCTTTAGGAGAGACCTGTACTGTTACATCACTAACAATATCTGGTCCTTCTTTCTTTTCTTTATATATTTCTCCAGTTTGTGTATTTCTATAAGTAGTTATAGTCGTACAATCAATTTTATATATGTTATCCGTTTTCATTCTCTCTATTTATTAAAGCATAACTAACTACAACTTCTATCTTATCTGCAGTTTCTGCTTGAACTTTTATAGCATCTCCAGCTTCTAAATTCAACCCCTGTTCTGTAGCATTAATTGTACTTGTAGCAGGTACGTCTTTTCTAAAAAATTCTACATCTGTGCTTGAAGCAGAATCTCTTAAATCACAGTTAGCTAATACAGCCCCTGTACTATTATTAGATAAATAAACTGATTTTATAATAGCAACAGCTGAAGTAGATATACTTAAAACAGTTGTCATTGCTGTTCCGTCTAATACTTTGCTAGCATTTTTATACTGGATTGTCATGATAAAAAATAATTAAAAGTTTCTTGTTCGTTTTTTAAATCTTCTTGAAAAGAAAAATTAAGTTGTTGTTTCATAGTATTTAAAGACTCAATTATTTGTCTTTGATTATCTACTTCATATTCTTGTTTTGGTTCAGGTATATAGTTAGTTAACTTAGCCATTAGTAATCGTGAAGCCCTCCTGAACCTGAAGTTTGTTGTGGAGCTGAATATGATTTTGACGGTGAATTAGAACTACCAATATTTCCTCTACCTCTATCATTAATATCTGGTCCTCCGAACTTACCTTTATTTATTTCTTTTTGAATACCTCTTGCTTGAACCATGTTTCTTGCTGCCGTGTCATCTCTTGCTTGACGACCACCATAACTTCTAGCATCAAAGTAATCAGCTAAAGTTCTTGACTGACCAAAATCTGAATTTTGTAATCTATCATTAAATCCTCTTAATGATTCTAAACCACCTGTAATTAAACCTGCACCAGGTATTGCAAAACCTAATATTGCTTGGAGTATATTTTGTAAACCACTAGGTTGTTTTGTTTCTTCTATATCTACTTCTTCATCTGCTTCATTAGCAACACCATAAGAAGTATCAATACCTAAATTTTGTAAAGGTGCCTGTTTCATGATGCCTGTCATTCGCTCCATGTTTCCAAATTGTCTTGCTCCAAGATTATACATTGGATCTACATTAGGACCTGTGTATGCAGGTTCTTCATATAATCCTTCATATACAAAACGAGGGTCGTTTTGTTGTCTATAAGATTCTAATATTTCGTATAGTCCGCCCATTATCTTCTTCCGTCCGGTTGTGCATCTACTCTAAGTGTACCATATCTCCATGACTCACCTACAGCATCGTTAGATATTTTAAGAGAAACTAGTCTGCCTCTAGCTCTTGTATCTACCTTATCAGTGGTAGAAGTTATTGTAAAGGGTCCTAAAGGGGAACTAACTGCCGTATCATCAGGATAAGAACTAACAAATAAAGTAACTGTAGCGTCTCCTCTTAAATATTTAAAATCAGGTATAAATCTTTTTACAGACATAAAGAATTCTCCATCACCTCTATAGTCAACAACTCCAGTTTGAATACCTAAACCACTTGTTCTTGAAGTAATATCATAGTCTCCAGATCTAATAAAAGCATTAATAGAAGTAGTGCCAGAACTATTAACTTGATCATCACCTGTTTCATGAGAATAGTAAGTACTAGCTCCAAATTTATTTGTAATACCTGATATAGTAGAACATACAGGAGTTGCAGTAGTATTATATTCAGTGGCATAAGGATGTTGAAATACCCCAGCATCAGAATATGTTGTTCTTGCTAATGATGAAGTAGTAAAAACATTTTCAGAATAATTGTAAGTAACACATCTATCTATATGTTTAGATCCAGCTTTAGCATAAAACCAATTTATTTCTGTATATAAAGCATTAGGTGCACAATAAATAGCATCAGAGGCATCATAGTTTAATCCTAAATTATCTCCATCAGTTGAATAAACAAAATCTTCTACAAGACATGGTAAAGCTTTAACTGTACCATCGTAAGCAAAAAAACCTCCTTCTCCTGACATCCACCACACAGCACCATTTGCATAAGCTATAGCGTGTTGACCAATACATCCACAATTAGTACCTACTTGTCTAACACTAAATGTAAAAGGTGGACCTACAAATTGAATTACATAAGCGGCAAGATCAGTTGCTACAAAAATATAATCTTTACCTTGTATGGCTGCTCTAATCTCATTACCGGTATCTAGTCTAAAAGTTCCTGCAGTGTTAGTTGCTGTTGGTGCATATGTATTTAAATCTTCTTGATTAGAAAATCTTACAAACATAGGGTCTTGAGTATTGGGTGTGCCTATAGTTGTTTCTGTTCCAAGATGAAATACATGTCTATCTCTATCTGATACAATTGAAATTCTAGTAGCAGTAGGATTATTTGTAGTTGGAAAATTAGTTGTACTTGAAGACGCTCTAGTTGTCCTAGGGTTAGCAGCCCCTGCATTCCATGTAAAAGTTTTACCATTAAATATAGTTGCAACTAATACTTCTCCAAAATTATCAAGACTCCAGTTTCCTGGTGCCAGAGTCACAGAACTTGTAGATCTTTCTGTGCCCCAAGTTGAGTCACCCCAAATGTATGTTCCCCAACCATAACCTACTGTTTGAGTAATCGGTCCAATATCTTCATAAGGATTAATTGTACCTGCCCCAACCCCTGTTGTGTTAGCAGTTGCATTAGTTCTCATAACAATATTAAAACTGTTTGCATCGTTTATTTGTACAATTTCAAAAGCTCCTGTTTCAAAATCTGCATCTACATAACCTGATCCTGGAGGAGCAGTTACTGATGTAAAGGTAATATATTTTCCAAGAGGTAAATTATGTCCTGTTTTATTTACAGTGACAGAAGTAGAATCTAAATTAGTATCAAAAGTTGCTCCGGTAATAGGTGTATCTAAAGGAGTAATGTCATAAAAACCTTCTCCATAATATAAGAATAAACCTTGAGATGTTCCAATAGCTACATATTTTTCACCTTTAAAGCTACTAAATGTATGTTGTTTTCTAGCTACTCCAGGTAATGTTTCATTAGAAACTGTAAGCTGTTCCCAACCACCTATTTTTTCAGGTAGTCCATATCTAAATCTAACAAAATCTCCATCTACCCATTCGCCTTCAGCGCCTGATTCGGTAGCTTGTTTATTAAATCCTGGTTTAAAATTAAGTTTCTGCAGCATAGCCCAATATAGCTTTTATTGCCTTATTTAACAACGTATTATTTGTATCTTATATTACTGTTTTGGGGACGAGATTCAAGAGGTTTAGCATAAGATAATATAATTCTAGGTGTCATACCTATTGCTGTATGAGTAGTATGTGGTGGTATACATAATAAATCTCCTGGAAAAACTTCAAAAACTTCTTGTTCTATTTTATAAATAGTATGTCCACACACTCCTAAAATATAAACAGCATATTCATCTTTATGGGTAATACCTGATGCACCAACAGATGTTGAATAAAATATATCCATATCAATATATTCTTCTTCTTTATTAAATTTACTATTTAGTAATTGTATTAAAGAATAAAATTTAGGATCTTTATCTACATTTTTTATTTGAAAGGTACTATCTAAAATATACTCTGGATTATGATTACTTGTTATTTTAGATGAAAAATTATAACTACTTAACATTAAAGCTAAACTATTAAAATCAAAAGGTGTATCAAACTTTATGAACTGTTGTGTAAGATTAGTTTTATCTGGCATTTATATTTATCCTTTGTTCCCCTGCTCCTATATTACCTAATGGTATTACATTAAAAGGTAAAGAAAATCTAGTATGTTTAGTTCTATTAGTATTTATTTTATGTGGCACATTTGATGGAAAAATAATAATTCTATTTTTTAAAGGTGTAATTTCCCAAGTGCTAGAATTATAGACGTTAGCTTCTTTCTTTTTAATACCCCATTTTGTTTTAGTAAAATCAGTTAATGCTACACTACCACAATCATCTTTTGTTTTAATATAAAAGATACCACTAAAAATAGTATTACTATGAGTGTGATAATGACTTTGTTCTCCAGGTTTTGTTTTAGTTATCCAAGAACTTGAAAAATCAAATTGTCCTTCATATTGTAAATGATCTATATATTTATTAACTTCCATAGCTATTTTATTTCTTATGGGTATCAATTGTGGATCATCTAAAACATAATAATCATCTGATATAGAAGAAGAGTTTTCTTCTTCACGTGTTTTTATAAAATTACATTTATCTGTAAAATCTAAAATAATTTTTTCTTCTGTTTCGTTAAGTTGAATATCACTAACCATGACGAGTGAGGAAAATAAAGGTATTAAAGTTTCACTCATTTAAATGTAATCACTGCAGCAATTCTTTTTTGATTAGATTTTTTTACAAACCCCGCAGCGTGACAGTGCTCCCCTGGAAAAATAATTATCTTTCCTCTTTCAAAAGGAACTTCTTTAGCAATAGTAAACTCCCCTCGATAATTTTTCATTTCATCATTTTCTTTATCTATAGCCCAACCCATTCCTTTTTCATTAAAAATAAAAGTAGGTCCATAATCTAAATCATGTAAGTACATCATACACACTTTATGTCCATGCTCTCCAGGGTGATCTACGTGAGGATCTCCATACTTATCTTCTGAATACCAAGTTAAATTAACAGCTGCTCTTAAAATTTGATTAACTTGTATATTATTTTTATGACAAAAATCTAAAAATATTCTTTCAAATAAATGAAACCAAGGAGAATTAATTTTAAATTCTGTAAGAGGTGGTTCATCATATCGTCCTACCATTACATGCATCATAGCAGGGTAATTATCTGAAGTAGTACGACCTTCCCAAAACCAAGGGAAGTGTGAATTATTAAGAACGTTCTTTTCTATTTCCTGAATATCTTGTTCAGGCATATATCCTTCAACTATGTCAACCATATATTTTATTTTTTAAATATTCAAAATGAGTAGGTTCTTTTTTTATTAGTTCTTCTATACGTGTTAACCAATCATTTCTTATATTAATGCCTTCTTCGTATCCTTGTTTAAAAGCTTCTGGAGACATTAGATCAAGTGGATCATAGTTCATACCTGCAGCAATATAATGAAAACCATATTTAGAACTATAAAAATTTTCAATCATTCTTGCATGAATATCTAAAAATATTTCTTCTTGTTTATTATAAGATAAATCTAAAACACTATTATTTCTAAAATATCTCCAATATCTAGTATCATTTCTAACTGATGCATAAAAATGCATGGCTACAAAATCTACATAACCATCATATTTAACATTAGTATAAACATTAAAACTATCTCTATCTAATTGAGTAATATGTCTATGTCTTTGTAAACATCTTGCTAACGCAAGTAAGTTATCATGCACTGTAAATAAACCAGTTGACTCTAAAGGTTCTATAAAACTAGATGCTAATCCAATAGAACAAACATTTTTAACAAACATCTTATCATGTCTATAAGTATCAAACTTTATTAAATTGTATTTGAGTGTTTTATATTCATATCCTTTGTTTTTTAAATATCTTTGAAATTCTACTAAAGCATCTTCAGTTTCAATGTATTTGTCAGAATGAACATAACCAACACCTAATCTTCCCCAAGTAGGTATTTCCCAAACCCATCCATTATCTATTGCAGTACATAAAGTATAAGGTTTCATTTTTTCTTTTTTATTAACTTCATCATAAGGAACATGAGCTGTCCATGCGTGATTATTTATAAGCATTTTAGAAGGAGCTTTATTTTTTTTACATCCTAGCTTTTCCATAAGAACTGAATTAAAACCACTACAGTCTAAAAACAAATCGGCAGTGTATTTATTATTTAAAGTTTTTATTCCATTCTCATCTGTTTCAATAGATTTAATTTCTTCTAATACATGAGTAACTTTGTTTGGTTTAATAAATTTATTTTTTAACCATTGTCCAAATTTAGTTGCATCAAAATGGTAAGCAATATCTACATCCTTATTAAACCCTGGAATATCTTGAGGGTTTCTAGGCATTTTATATTTGTCAGCAAAAAGAGTTATAGGAGCTACAAATTTAGCATAATCACTATTTGATAATGCTGGGTTCATTTGTTTTTTATAAAACCATGCATTCTTTCCAAATGGTAATCCTTGTTCATAAGGTTTTTGAAAAGGATAAAAAAATTTATCTGTATCTTTTTGATAAAAATCTTTAAACATAATACCTGTTTTATAAGTAGCATCACATGCTTTCATAAAATCTTCATCTTTAATTTCTAAGATTTCTAACCAAGAATTGATTCCAGCTATTGTACTTTCTCCAACTCCAATAGTTTTAAAATCAGGATTTTCAATTAGATATACTTGTATTTCTGGAAAGAGTTTTGTTATAGTTGCAGCAGACATCCAACCTGCAGAGCCACCACCTACAATACATACTGTTTTTATTTCTTTATTCATTATTTAAATTGAGGTCCGGTTATCCAACCAACAACGCTGAACCTTTGTCCTTTAGTAACTTTAGTTACTTCATGTAACACATAACTTGGAAAAAAGCAAATAGTTCCCTTTTTTTTAGGAATAACAAGGGGATCGTCTGAAAGATGTAATGTCAAATCACCTCCTTCATAATCTGTTGAATTAGATAATTGGATAACAAAACTTAATTTTCTAATACATGCTCCAGGTCCACTATCAGTATGCACTCCATATTTTCCTCCAGGTGCTGTATAATGTGTGAACTGTAAACCTTCTCCTAAACCCATTAAATCAAAATGAAATTGAGTTTTATTAACATAAATACCTGCATCAGTTATTCTTCTAAATAACCAATCAGCTCTTCGTTCGGTGGCGTGTATCCATGCTATATTGCTTTCTCTAGTAGGATCATTTTCTCCATTAAAGGTTACACCTTTTTGAATATTTTGAGATAAACCTAATTCTATAACTGATTTACATTCCTCATCAGAAAGAAAATTTTCTATAGCACAATGAGTTTCAACTGTATCTACTTTAAATGGCCACAACATCTTTAATAACTTTCTATAATGTAGCTTATGCTACAACAAACTTAATCTATTACAATGTGAATCTGCACCCAATTTTGAGCATCTTCATCCCAATCCCAATATGTTCCTGCTTCAGCATCTGTTTCTGGTTTAGCCACAGGAGGAGTCCATGAAGCTGTAGAAACTTTCCAAGTCCATGAAGGAAAAGGTTGTACGGGTTGAAAATGATTTTCATCAGGTAAATAATAACCATCTATCTCAGCATAATTTCCTCTAAATGCTTTTGATTGATCAGCAGATAACTCACCATCAGTATAATGTTTTTTTTCAAATGTATTATAAGAAGTTTGTAAATATGTTCCTGGTCCTAAAGTATTTTCGCAAAATGCTATACCTGTTGCTTCATCTGGAGCTTCGCTATTGTCCACAACAACTACATTAAGTACTTTATTATTTTCATCTACTTTTGCAAAATGTGCCATACTAAGCCTTTATACTTCCACTTCCTGTATATTTTAAAACTGTAAAATCGCCTTGTGTACTTTCAGTTGGGCTACCTGTTGTAATACCACTGTAATAAGCAGTTGGTAATTTAACGATAACTATACCAGAACCACCAGGTCTACCACTTACACCTGATGTTCCACCACCACCGCCGCCACCTCTATTGGTACCGCCGTTTTGATTATTTTGTCCACCGTTTCCACCACCACCGTTTCCGCCAGGGCCTGCAGTTGGTGATCCCCAACCTCCAGCTCCGCCGCCACCGCCGTAATATGTGCTGTCTATTGGACTTGACCTTCCTGTGCCACCAGTTCCAGAATCTCCACTACCACCAGATCCACCGGATCCACCACCAGCTCCTGTTGAACCACCGCCACCTGGATAACCATAAGGTCCACCTGAACTACCTCCGCCAGATCCATATGCTTGGCCACCACCGCCACCACCTGGTGCCGTTGTTGCAGGGTTTCCTCTACTACCACCGCCAGCTCCGCCGCCGATGTTTGGACTTGCTCCTTGAATTTCTGAAGCAGATCCAATTGAACCTCTTCTATAACTTCCACCACCACCGCCACCAACTGTGACTGGGTATGTAGTACCTCTATTAAAATTGTATGCTGCGTTGTGGAAATATCCACCGCCTCCAGCACCTCCAGCAATGTCTCCACCACCTCCAGCTCCACCTGCCGTAACTGTAAATTGTACTTCGTATTCTGGTGGTAAACCTAAACCTGTAATACCAAATGCTGATGCGGCCCCGCCGCCTTTTGAACTTAATAGTGGCATAATCTTTCTCCTCCTAATTTATTATGCGAACTGCGTTTGTGCAGCTAGCGCTGTAAATGTTGCATCTGCAGTTTTAATAACAGTGTAAGCATAAACATCATGTGAACTTGCGTTTCCTCCTGAAGGAGCTGAACCGCCTTGCCATTCTGGAGTTATTGAAACACCATCAATAGTTACTGCGTTATTATAATATGCAGAACCACCTTGTGGCACAATATGACAGATAGTGATTGATTCACCTGTATCCATAATAGAGTTTAAAGAATTTGAACCGTCTCCTCTAATATTTAGAGTCCAGTTAGCTGCAGCATTTGAAGTATCATTTATTACTGCTTGAGTAAGTACATCATAGTTTACTGTACCCGTAGCTGCTGAAGCATTGTTTGTTACTTTTTCTGCAATACTTTGAATTTTACCTTGACCATTGAAAGTTGCTCTACCAATTCCTTTTGGAGTAATATTTAAATCTATGTTAGTGTCACCACCAGTCGCCGCAATAGCAGGTGCATTACCTGTAGCTGCATTAGTTAATGTAAATTCATTAACTGCAGAACCAGTTGTTGTGAATATAAGTTGTTCATTTGAGTTTTCATCTAAAATACCATGAGCTGTATCTACAATAAGATTTTGACTATTTGTATCTAAGTTTGCTGAAAGTTGTGGTGAGTAGTCAGATGATAATTCTGTAAATGCTGTGTCAACAACATTAGTACCATCAGAGTAAATCATTTTAGTACCTTTGTCTGCTGCTGCCCAAGTTACACCTGTTCCAGAAGAAGTTTTAAAAGTTACTGTATGAGAACCAGAAGTTGCGTTATCTACTACAAAAGTTTTTTCAATACCATCAGGAATAGTTACATTAACTGCACCTGCAATTGTTCCAATTAATTTTAATACTGCATTTTTACCGTTAGAAATTGCACCATTTGTAAAAGTTAAAGTTGCTCCAGTTGTAATAGCAACTGCTTCATATCCACCGATTGCTTGTTCTACGATTAATAAGTTTGTGTTTGTAATTTGTCCCCAAGTTCCTGAGTTTTCACCTGTTGCTTGGACTGTAAGTTTTAAACTAGCTGATGTAGAGTTTGCCATAATTTTTTTTCTCCAATGTTCTTAATTTATTAAAATTTTGTTTAAGTGTCAAACACTTATTATGCAGCGTTGGTATCAACCGGTTTCCATCCTGGAGGGTCAATTGGTGCTGTGCCTGGATCTACTCCGTTCCAAATCAGTACATTTGTACCTGTTCCTTGACCCATTGTCAATAAGTTTCCAGTAGGAATTACATTACCTTCTCCTGATACTTCTGAAACACTGTTTAAAGTTGCTGTTAATGCAAATCCAGTTAATGATACTGGTGTAATATTTTCTACTGATATACTACCTAAATTTAAAGTTAATGGAAAAATATCATCAGTATCAGGTCTGTATAAACCATCACCCCATGTAGATTCTCCCCATGTTCCATCGCCCCAATTCATTGCTGCTAATGGAGCTATATTAGCATCTCCTATAATATTAAAATTATTAGAACCAGGTACAGCTAAAGCCATAGCCATAGCTTGACCTGTTAACACTGCATCTGGAGCAGGGTCAACACCACTAAAGTTTTCTAACATTGACATTGTCAATGTTTCTATTTGTGCATTTCCATAAGCACCAAATCCCCAACTAGATTTTTGACCCCATGTTGAAGCTGATGTACTAGATATTTCTGCAATAGTAAGAGCTTCTCCACTAGCATTTCCTAAACTAATAGACATTGGAATGTTTCCAGTGATTATACCAAATGCAGGATTGAAATTTATTTGAGCGGTCATTGAAAGACCTGTGACTTGTTCAGTAAATGAAGCGAATGCTTCTACAGTTCCTGTATTAACTGTTAATGAATTTCCTGTAGGAGTTAAATTAGAATCACCATCAAATGATAGACCAGCACTTCCTTCAGCTGCAGTCATACTTACGCCAGTTACAGCGACACGTTCTGTAGACTCACCCCAGTTTTCTGCACCCCAAGCATCTCTACCCCAACCAACAGTTATTTGATTATCAATAGCTACAGAAGCTAAAGTCATTGGAAGTGAGAAACCTGATACTTCTAAAGTTCCAGCAATACCCCAACCTAATGTTCCCCACTCAGCTCTACCCCAACCATTATTAATTTCTCCAGAAATATCTAAAGAACCTAGATTAGCAGAAAGATTTTGTCCTGTAATAGGAGCACTAGCATTACCAAGAACTCCCCAACTTTGAAAGCCCCAAGTAGCAGAACTCCAACCTTCAGCACTAATAGAAAAAGTTCCACCCATTCCAATTCCATGGACATAACAAAGCCAATAAAAATTGCTGGAAGATGAAGGAGTAATTTCTACGTAACGAGTTGTAGCTGCATTGAAAGTTGTTGTGTTTATGTAATTAGTTGAGTTACTTATTCCATCTAAATAATAAGTTACTCCTGTAGAAAACATTCCAGAAGTAGAAGTGTTTGTAGAAAAAATTAATGGGTGATTATCATTGCTAGCATCACTTTGTTCAAAACGCAAAGTAGCACCTTCAGGCCAAGCAACATTATAATCACTTGGTCGTGTTCCATCTAGGTAATAAACATTTCCTGAGCTTCCGCTCGGATAAGTCGGACCTGTGGCTACAGTTACAGTATAAGTTTTATCCGCCATAGGAGTCTAGCTCCTATTAGCCCGATATTCTTAATATCGCTGCAGTTGATGTTGGCGCTGGAAACTGAATTGTGAAAGTTCCTGATGTAGCTGTTTTATCTGCTCCAAAATCTAGAACACAAACTGATGCATTAGTTGTATCAGAAGATGTGTTATAAATTAAAGCACCTCTTGCAGTTAAAGTAACACCAGTGAAAGATCTATCTGCAAAATCTGTTCTTGCAACACCTGCAGTCATAGAAGTTCCAGAGTTAACTAGTGCACCACCTCCAGCTGTATACTGTCCTGTATTAGAAACTTCTGAAGTTGCTGTGTAGGCAGTTGTAGCTGAGTTTAGAGTTGCTGTTGAAGAGTAAAGAGCTAGTTTAAACTTGTCACCACCAGTTTGTTTGAAATTCATGTCAGCTTCTAAAAGCTGTTTTTTAAATGAATTACAAATTGCTTGTGTTATTGCCATAGTTTTATCTCCTTATTTTCCTATTCGAGGAACACCACTTTGGTATTCATCTCGTCTTCTTCTTCCCATTTGTTCAATTGAGAAGCCTTCAACCACTTGTTTATACTTTTGTTCGTATAATTGCAAGAGGTCTTGTGGGCCTTTTAAAAATCCATAAGCCTCAACTAGGCATGCATACAAAAGTCCATTGGGAAAATTCAAACTTAAATATGTTGTTGTATTTGTACTCGATAATCCAGCATCTTTCAAGATATAATTTAACTGAATTGTGTAAGTCGCATCTGGAGTTGGAGCAAATACTAGATGGTTTTTGTCCCACCAACTATAGTATTTTGGAACTCCTGTAGTTTCTAAATTATTAAACTCTGACATGAAGCTAGTATCTCTCCATTGTAAAAAATCTCTATTGTTAGCTGAAGATGTTCCATCAGAATCTACAATTTGAGCAGATCTAATGATCAATGCATTATCTGGAGTTTGAATAAATCTTGTATTTACAACTAAGTTTGCTGTTGCATATCTTCTATTATTGTCTGAGTCTACATCTCTAAATATTCTAAACTCAGCATCTTCAATAATACCATTTAAAATAGTATCAGATAATACTGAAGATCCAACTTCTGTATAATCTCTAATTTTTGTTTTTAATTCGTCGTATGTCATTATGTTATATTAATTGTTACACTCCCTAATCTTGCTACCGCTTGTCTTCTACCATTAATCACTCCCGGATCATCAGGAACCATGCTACCACTACTAACAGTTTGAAATGCAAAGTCACCAGGTAAAATTAAACTAGCTACCATAT